>TBL_comb47_HYPODRAFT_10000421_pt1 | contig 56063 bp, 45 predicted proteins | sample TroBogypolimnion_40_FD_10682 | JGI IMG/M metagenome (IMG submission 10682)
GCTACAGACATGCCGTGCTGGGCCACACCAATGGCCAAACCACCAATGACGTTGATGAGCAAAATCAAGAGACCCGCGACCGCATCGCCTGAGACGAATTTGGACGCACCGTCCATGGAGCCAAAGAAGTCAGACTCCTGGGACAACTCTTCGCGTCTTTTCTTGGCTGTGGCTTGATCAATCACGCCCGCATTCAAATCCGCGTCGATCGACATTTGTTTACCCGGCATCGCGTCCAAGGTAAAACGCGCGTTCACTTCCGACACGCGCCCTGCACCTTTGGTCACCACGATGAAGTTGATGATCATCAAAATCGAGAATATGATGAATCCCACCAAATAGTTGCCACTGATGACGAACTCACCAAAGGCTGCAATCACTTTGCCCGCTGAATCTTGGCCTTCACTGCCGTGGACCAAAATCACCCGGGTCGACGCCACGTTCAAGGCCAAACGCAGCATGGTGGCAAACAGCAAGACCGAAGGAAAGGCTGAAAAATCCAAAGGTTTGGTCGTGCTGATGGCAATCATGATGATCACCAAGCTCGCCACAATATTAAAGGTGAACAAGAAATCCAGCAATAAAGGAGGCAATGGCAAGACCAACATGCCCATGATCATCAACACCAAGGCAGGAATACCCAGACCTGAGTAGTCAAATTTGGTCAAATTCTGTCGAATGGTTGACAGGCTTAGGGTGGTCATGGTCTTTTTTGCTTCAAAATTTAATGCTTAAGATTTCACAAAATGCAAATTCTTCTATGTGTCTTTACAGTTAAGCAATCGACATGCCAGTTACGTTGACGTTACGCCGTCGCCCAAGGCAGCAATGACCGGGGTCGCAACACCGGGCCCCCATCAACGGCGACTTTGTGTTGCAGCCTTCATTGATCAGTGAATTGTGAGTTACTTGTCAGTTATTTGTCAGTTTTTCTGTTGATCAAAGAAGTCTGAGCAATTTCCGCGCTCACCCCAAAGTCAGTCTTGCAAGCGTGCTGACCCACAAGAACGTGGATTGAAGACAGGACTGATTTTTAAAATCCCCAGCCTTGGGCCAAAACGCATTGACCACCCCAAACTCATAGGGATGCAAGAATTGGCCACTTTTTCCTGATAAAGCAGGCGGAAAATATGCTTTCAAGGGTTCACGGCATGAACAAAGTCATCAAATTCAACGGTATAGAAAAAATAATTCAATATCATTTAATAATACCTATTGAATATTAAACAATATAAAATAATACTTAATGTTTATTTTAATTGGAATTTACTGTCCCAATACCTGAACCCAATGGCGTTCAAGCCCATGGCAAAGAGTAACCAGTCACGATTTTTGCTTGTAAAGTTTGTCTTTGCACACCCGTGCCACGACAAAGCCTGCAAAACACACATCGACGTACACCCAATTACACCAAGACCATGAGTTCGAATTCCATCAATTCACCGAACACCAATACCGCCCCCTTGAGCGACGCCCATCTCTTGGGCGGCGGCGCGAGTGCACCTCAAGTCACACCCAGTAACCCCGTAACAGGGCCGCAATTTTCGGTGTTTTTTGAGAGGATGATGCACCCCTCGTTTGCTCAAAGCCAACCCAGCAACTCGAGCTCACCCACGCTCAACGCCAGCCCCGCGGCCACAGCCCCTTCATTGCCCTTGCCTTTGCCCCTGGACAGCAGCAACGCTTTGCTGAGCAGCTCCCCAAGCTCATTGGGTGGCTTGCCGCTTGCCAACTTTTTAGGCGGCTCAGATCTGAGCGCCTTGTCTGGAACTTCTGCGTTTGGGGGCCTTGGCAATTCAAGCAGTACCAGTGCTTTTGCGCCCACTTCCAACAATTGGCTTGGATCGAACACCGCTTCCATGGATTCAACGGGCTCCTGGGGATCGACCTCCTGGGCCCAATCTCAACCTTCCAGTTCTTCCAGCACCGATAGGAGCAACGCACCAGACTCGAGGACAAATACTGATCCTATTAGCAACAACAGTACCCGTGATAACCCAACAGCCAGCAACGTTGATACTTCGCAGGCCAGACAGCCCAACAGAAATTCAGCGCACACCCCAAGTCACGCCTCGGACCAGCGTTCAAACGCGCATGAGCACTTGCAGCGAAGAGAACAGTCCAGTGGCGCAGCCCTTGGCGACAAACCCAAAACCACCGGTGTATTGGGGCAAGACCCCAATGCGCCCTTGGATTCAAACCTAGACACGAGCAAGTCAATACTGGGCGCCACCCAGGATACAACCATTGACACCTTGGCCAATTCTCCAAATTCGCCAAGCAGCGACGCCGCTTCGGGCCGTTTGACCTTGGCCAATATCGCGCTCAGTCAGCAACGACTCCCCAGCGTTTCAAGCACCGCATCCAACGCGAGCACGGCGGCATCTGCACTGGTCAGTGACCCTGGCGCAGCCGCAGGTGCCAACGCCTTGGCCAGCACTGGCAGCAATCCCCTCAAAACCGTTGCACTGGGTGACAACACCCAAATTGTGACGGCTTCCAGCGACGCACCCAATGAAAAGAGCCTTGCAGATTTTGCACGCTCCATGGGTTTTGATGAAGGCGCCATCTCCAAACTCTTTGGCCCAGACGCCAATGCCTTGATGCTCAACGCAGCAGCACTCCAAGCAGGTCCATTGAACACCAGCACCTTGAACACAGGCACGAACGCAGCAGCAGCCTTGAGCGCCAATTCGGTCAAGGCGGGGCTCACGCTCACCACCAATGCCGACTCGCTGGCAACGCTCACATTGAGTGCAGGTGCGAGCAGCAGCGCCAATACTTTGGCCTCAGCTCAAACCGCCAACAGCACCGCCATGCTCACCAGCAACAGCCTGGGCACAGCGCTCAACCCCTTGTCCCATTTGCCTGTCTCAGGTCAGGCGATCGGTGCCTTGGGCAACACACCCGTGGCCTTGAGCAACCCGCTCAGCGCTGGCATGGGCGCCAATGGGTTGAACAACTTGCTCCAGTCCAATGCTGGCTCGCCCTTGGTCACCAACCCCGCCAATCCCAATACGGCCAACACAGCCATTTCAGACATGAACGACCTGCTCGAACAAGCCGGCGTCAACACCCTTGAGGCCAAAATCAGTTTTTCTGCACAAGCTGCCACTTCATCGCGCTTGAACAGCACCATGAGCGGCAATGCCGCCAGTACCCTGTCCGTGCTCAATATGGCAGGCTCCAACCTCTCGAGCTCAGCCATCGAAACCTTGCAAACAGCATTTAACCAGGTGAATGGCAAAGGGGCTTTCAGCACCGGCGACACCAAGGCTTTTGATTTGGCCCTGGGCGCAACTGCAGCCCTTGCGGGCACCGATCCCTCACTGGCCGTAGGTGCAACCCTGGACCTGTCAGGACAAGGCGCACAAAGCGGCGCGGGCAGCAATGCCAGCACGGGCAGCCCTATACCGAGCGACGCGAGTGCGCTCAGCCAAAACCCACTGAACATGGCCGATACCTATGAGCAGCTCTCCAACCAATTGGCCAGCGAACTGTCCAAGCGCATGAACGATCAAATTGCCCAGGGTCAATGGAAAATGAAATTTGCCCTCAAACCCTCCTCTTTGGGTGCGGTGGATGTCTCGCTTGAAATGAAGGACGGCAAACTGGCAGCGGTGTTACAGTCTGACAACGCTTTGACACAAAATCTTCTCCAACACGGCTCCCAGCAACTCAAGGATAATCTGAGTGTTTTGGGGCTCAACCATGCCAGCGTTCAAATTGGACAAGGCAGTGCTGGAGGCTCCCATGCTCAGGGTCAAGGTTCCGGCAATGAGGGTCAAAATCCCTTTGCAAACAACAGCCAAAATGCCAGTTCAGTCAATGATCTGACTCAAGCTTCTTCCACTGTTGCCGATGCCCCGATCACGGGCAACAGCAATGATGCCTTATTGGATACTTTCGTTTGAGCCCAGGCTCAATCTAGCCCTACTCAAATTTTTAGGAGTTAAACCATGGCCACCGCCGCACCAGAAGAAACCGCCGAAGGCACCGCAGAGCCGAAAAAGAAAAAACCCATCGTTAAAATCTTGATTGGCGTGCTTGTGGGCATTGTGCTCTTGGTGGGCGTGGCATTTGCAACGCTGTTCTTCTCGGGCTATTTCGAGAAAAAAGCCGAGTTGGAGGCCGAAGACAAGCTCGAAGAGCTCGAAGCCGCCGCCAGCAAGGCCAAAGTTGAAGCCCCATCCAAAATCAAGAAAGAAGCACCCGAGGGCACGCGTTTTGAGAAAAACTATTTGCAGCTTGAAAAAGAGCTCATGACCAACATCACGGGATCTAAAAAGGTGATGGTGGTGCAAATTGCCCTCATGACCCATTACGACAACCGTGTTTTTGACAATGTGAAAAAGCATGAATTTGCCTTGCGCTCCGCGATGCTTGATGTCATGCGCCAAAGCACCGAGGCTGATATTGCCAAGCCGGAATTCAGAAAAGACTTGGCGGCCAAGCTCAAAGACACCATGAACGAGTTGCTGGAAAACTACGAAGACTTTGGCGGCATTGAAGATGTCTTTTTTACCTCCTTTGTGATGCAATAAATTTACAATAACGGCCACCATGTCTGATCGATCAAATTTGCTCTCGCCTGAGGAGCTTCTGGCCCTCACCGAAGGGGTGCATGACGGCTCCATTGAAACGGACACTGGGTTCAATACCCAGGTGAGCGTGCACAAGCACGATTTGGCCAGCGAAGACAGCAGCCTTGGGGTCAATGTCTCATCGGTGGACATGATCAACGAGCGTTTGATTCGGATGTTCCGCCTGGGTCTATTGGAGGTTCTGCGCACCACCCCGCGCGTGAACCCCAACAAGGTTCAAATCATGAAGTTTGGTGAGTACTTGAAAACCATCAAGCCCCCATTGGCCGTCAACACCATTCGCCTCAATCCCCTGCGCGGCTACTCGGTCGTGATCATCGACCCCTCGGTGATTTTCAGCTCTTTGGACAGTTTTTTTGGTGGTTTTGGCAAAGGCGTGGGTGAGTTGCCCCCTGGGCGGCTTTTCACCGCGACCGAGACACGGATCATCAACATCATTTTGGATGTGTTTTTCAAGTCCTTGAAGGAAGCGTGGGCGCCGGTGATGGAGATCACCACCGAGCGGGTGGCCTCAGAAATCAATCCTCAATTTGCCCAAATCGCCGATGAAAACGACTTGGTGGTCTTGAGCCGCTTTGAGTCCGATGCCACGAGCTCGAGCGCGCGTGGCTTCATTGACTTGGTCTACCCCTATGCCACCTTGAAGCCCTTGCGTGAGTTGCTCAGAAACCGGGTGCAAACCGGTGACGGCAATGAAGAGTCCGACAAAGCATGGCGTGAAGACATGGCCATTGCGGTGGGGGACGCCACCTTGGACGTCAAGGTCTTGATGGGACACCTCAAAACGACCTTGAATCACCTGCAAAACATGAAAGAAGGCGACATGCTTTATTTCAAAAAACCCGAACTCGCCCAATTCATCTCCCAAGGTGTGCCCACCTTTGGCGTGAGTGTGGGCACCCGCGGCTCACAAATCGCGGTGAGAGTTGAAAAACAAATTATCCCAGGCCAGCTTTGAAAGAGGAAGAGACCATGTCCGACAACACCACCCCTGAGAGCACCCCCGAAGAAGGCCCTGCAGACGCTTTGTTGAATCCCAATGAATTCGACCACGCCGAGCCGTTGCCGAACTCTCAAGACTTCAAACTCAGTCACCCCGGCAACATCAATGCCGATGTACTCCAAAACATCTCCGTGACCCTGGCCATTGAAGTGGGGCGCGCCAACATCAAGATCAAAGATCTGATGCGCTTGACCCAAGGCAGTGTCGTCGAGCTCGACCGCATTGCGGGTGAGCCGCTTGACCTCTTGGTCAACGAAACCGTCGTGGCCCAAGGCGAGGTGGTCTTGGTCAACGACCGCTATGGCATCCGTTTGACCCGCGTTGTGCCTTCGACCGAACGCCTCAAGACCCTTTGATCCTTCAAGTTTGAAGGTGTAACCCTATTGTGAAAGCCGTACCATGAAAAAGTACCTGCGAATCGTCCTTGAAGTCTTGCTCGTGTTGTTGCTCGCTGGTGCCAGCACTTTGGCCTATATGAATTTCTCTGGCAAAAAACACCTCACCACGGACATGGAAGAGGTGAGCGCAGAACTCGACGAAACCAAAGACACCCTGGACAAAACCAAAGAGCAACTCGATGACGCTCAGACCAGACTCGAAGAGACAGAAGCCAGTGCCAAGCAATTTGAAATCGTCAAACAAGCCTTTGCCAATGGCGTGGTGCTCCAAGACATGGAAGCGGTTTACAAAGCTCAAAAAACCTTGAGCGCAGAGCGTTTGGTCGGACTCGGTACGGTGCGTCAACTCACCAAAGGTTTTGAAGACTCGTCAGCAGTGGAGGCCTTCCAAAAGTCGCTTGAAATTGCTGAGCTCGGTGCTCGCATGCAAGCGGTGTGCTCGGCTCAAAGCGCCTTGATCAGTGCCGGCAAAAAAGTCACCTTGATGGCCGAGTGCATGGTCAAGCCAGGCGAGAAAAAAGCCCAAGACGACGATGAAAAATCCAAAGAAAGTGCCGCCAAGAAGGTGCACTGGACGTATGAGGGAGAAGAAGGACCTGAGCACTGGGGTGAGAATTACCCCACTTGTGCCAACGGCAAAAAACAGTCGCCGTTGAACATCAAAGGTGACATGGGCAAAGCCCGAGACACGATTTCACCCGAGTACAAAGAAACCCCGCTCAAGATCATCAACAATGGCCACACCATCCAAGTCAATGTGGAACCCGGCACGAATGTGCTCACCGTCAACAAAGAGCCCTATGAGTTGGTCCAGTTCCATTTCCATCGCCCAGGCGAGGAGCAATTCAACGGCAAGTCTCCCGCCATGGTCGTGCATTTTGTGCACAAAAGCAAAGCGGGCAAACTCGTTGTGTTGGGCCTACCCTTGAATGAAGGCAAAGAAAATCCTTTGATCAAAACACTCTGGGCCAATTTACCCGCCAAAGAGGGCGAAGAATCCGCCCCAGAGAAAATGATCATCAACCCCGCCAGCATCTTGCCCGCGGACTTGTCTTTTTACACCTATGAGGGGTCCCTCACAACCCCCCCTTGCACCGAGGGCGTGAATTTCTTCATCCTTAAAACCAGCAGCGACATCTCCAAGGGACAATTGAACAAATTCCCTTTCAAACTCAACGCCAGGCCCGTGCAAGAACTCAACGGACGCAAAATACTTGCCAACTGAGCCCCCTTCGCACCACCCCCAATGAGCCCCTCAGTGGGCTCTTTTTTTTGCCCAAGGGCTGCCGATCGCCTGAGTCCATGGCATGACTTTCAGATCATCGGTTAGATCACAATCTACTTTTTGTTCGGGTTCAGCATGATTTATCCTAAGCCCAATGAGGTCGGCCAGCTCGCTCATCGAAACGGGTCGGGCGACTCGGATAGGGTTCAAAAGCGCACGATTCACATCGCGCAGAAGCCAAGACATGGAGGGCATAGACGTGCTCATTGATATTGGGCAATGCGCGAGAAGTCCTGTTCTCATCGGAACTTGCGGCTAAAATACAAGTTTGATCGCCCCTAGCCTCTGGATCTACCCCACGAACCGCTCGAGCGTGACAGCCAACGATTCCCAACAGAAATTCGCCCTGGGCGACTTGTTTTGTTGATTCAGGATCAAGCGCTCTCAAAGCCCAGGCCCTTTGCGGCATGCATCCTTGGGCTCTAGGGTCTGATACGTCAGGTTTCCTCGCCCCCCAGAAAACGCTCCTTGGAGCATCGCCTGAGCGCTCAAGCCCCGCCACAATCGTCTAGAGAGCACCCCTTCGCCATGAACCCCAAAGTCTTCATCAAAACCTTCGGCTGCCAGATGAACGAGTACGACTCGGACAAAATGATCGATGTGCTGCACAGCACCCAAGGCTACGAAAAAACCCTCAATGTCGATGAAGCCGATTTGATTGTGTTCAACACGTGTTCGGTGCGCGAGAAAGCACAAGAAAAAGTGTTTTCAGATCTTGGACGCGTGAAGCACCTGAAAAAGAAAGGCGTCAAAATCGCGGTGGGCGGTTGTGTCGCCTCTCAAGAAGGCGGCGCCATTATCGAACGCGCACCGTTCGTCGATGTGGTCTTTGGTCCACAGACCTTGCACCGGCTTCCCGCCTTGCTCGATGAGCGTGCTCGTACCCAACGCGCTCAAATTGACATCACCTTCCCAGAAATCGAAAAATTCGACCACTTGCCCCCCGCCAGGCAAGAAGGCGCCAGCGCCTTTGTGAGCATCATGGAAGGTTGCTCCAAATACTGCAGCTATTGTGTGGTGCCCTATACCCGGGGCGAGGAGTTTTCCAGGCCCTTGGACGATGTCCTCACCGAAATTGCCAGACTGAGCACCCAAGGCGTGAAAGAAATCACCCTGCTCGGTCAAAACGTCAACGCCTACCGTGCCCCCATGGGCAGCAGCAGCAGCAGCAGCGAGATGGCCGACTTGGCCTTTTTGATCGAACTCACCGCGCAGCTCCCCGGCATCGAGCGCATTCGTTTTACCACCTCCCACCCCAATGAATTCACCCCGCGTTTGATTGAGGCTTACGCCAAAGAGCCCAAGCTTGTCAACCATTTGCACCTGCCCGTGCAGCACGGCAGTGACAAGATTTTGATGGCCATGAAGCGCGGCTACACGGCCCTTGAATACAAAAGCACCATCAAAAAATTGCGCGCCATCCGTCCTGACCTCTCATTGAGCTCAGACTTCATTGTGGGCTTTCCTGGAGAAACCGAGGGCGACTTCAACAAAATGATGGGCTTGATCGAGGACCTCTACTTTGATGCATCGTTTAGCTTTATATTCAGCCCCCGACCCGGAACACCAGCGGCCAATTTGCACGACGACACCCCACATGACGTCAAACTCAAAAGACTGCAGGCCTTGCAAGCGCTCTTGGACACCCACGTGAAGGCCATTGGCGAAGGCATGGTGGGTCAACATCGACACGTTTTGGTCGAAGGACCCTCGAAAAAAGACCCCAAGGAGTTCATGGCCCGCACCGAGTGCAATCGGGTGGTGAATTTCGCCGTGGGCCCAAGAGACCCCGCCACCCTCAAGGGGCAAATGCTGGAAGTCAAAATCACCCAGGCCTATGCCCACTCTTTGAGGGCTGAGTTGATCTAAACCGGCCCAAGGCCATGCGGTGTAGGCGTGGCAAGATGGGTTGTCAACGCATCATGCCTGGGAAACCGCCCCCTGGACCCTTCATGCCTTTGAAGTGTTTCATCATTTTCATGAGCCCCGAGCCCTTCATTTTCTTCATCATGTCTTGCATTTGGGTGAACTCGTTCAAGAGCCGGTTGACGTCTTGCACCTGAACACCGGCGCCAAGGGCAATGCGTTTTTTGCGCGTGGCTTTGATGATCTCGGGTTTTTTGCGCTCTTTCAAGGTCATGCTGTGGATGATGCCTTGCTTTCTGGCAATGTCGCGCTCGACCTTATCAAAGTCCATTCCTTTGGCTTTGTCCGTCATTTGAGAGGGCAACTTCTCCATGAGACTCGAGAGCCCTCCCATTTGTTTCATTTGCGAGATTTGCGCCAAAAAGTCGTTCAAATCAAAACTGTCCCCACTCTTGATTTTGTTGGCCAGTTTCTCCGCGGCCTTCATGTCCACTCCGGCCGTGACTTGCTCGACCAAGGCGACAATGTCCCCCATACCGAGGACGCGTCCGGCGTGACGCTCGGCATCAAAGAGCTCTAGGCCATCAATTTTTTCACTCGTTCCTGCAAACTTGATGGGCACACCGGTGACCTCGCGCACCGACAGCGCCGCACCCCCTCTGGAGTCACCGTCCATTTTGGTGAGCACAATGCCCGTCAAGGGCAAGGCCTCTTTGAAGGCCCGGGCGGTGTTCATCGCGTCTTGGCCCTGCATGGCGTCGACCACAAAGAGGGTCTCAATGGGACTCAGAAACTGCTGCAGACCTTGAATTTCCTTCATCAAGACTTCATCGATGGCCAAGCGACCCGCGGTGTCGACAATCAGCACGTCAACAAAATGCCGTTTGGCATAATCGAGGGCGTTTTTGACAATGTCCAAAGGCTTTTGGCCGACTTCGCTTGGAAACCACTCACAACCGGCTTGCGCGCTCACCGCTTTCAATTGCTCAATGGCGGCCGGGCGGTAGACGTCGGCCGAGACGGTGAGAACTTTTTTCTTGCGCTTATGGATCAAATACTTGGCCAATTTGGCCGTGGTGGTGGTTTTGCCCGCCCCTTGGAGTCCACACATCAGCAGCACCGCCGGGGGTTGGGTGGCCAAGTTCAAATCACTCACCCCCTCGCCCATGGTCTTGGCCAATTCATCTTGAACAATGGCAACGAACGCTTGACCTGGCTTTAAGGAGCCCAAGACTTCTTGACCCAGGGCTTTTTCTTTGACCCGGGCGATGAAGTCGCGCACCACCGGGAGCGCCACGTCGGCCTCTAGCAGGGCCAGGCGGATTTCGCGCAACATGTCGGCCACATTGGTCTCGGTGATGCGCGACTGACCGCTCACGGTCTTGACCAGTTGGGTTAATTTTTCACTGAGCGCTGAAGCCATGGGGGATTCACGCGCCAAGCGCGTTCCTTAATTTTTTTCACAGACGAATGGTCACAGTCGCCTCAAAACGCTAAACTGTGAGCATGATTTTACCCATTGATCTGCTCTCCTTGTCCGAGTTTAGTTTGTACAGCGCCTGGGCTTTGATCGTGCTCTACACGGCTTATGCTTTGTGGGGGGGTACCTTGGACGCCAAGCCGGCACTGGGCCTCGTGGGTCTCATTTGGATCTTTCACGGCTTGAATGTGGCAGCGAGTTTGCTGTGTGACGATACAGGCCCGAAATTTGGTTTTGCCCCCGCGCTATCGGCCACGGCTTGGCTCATTTTCAGCTGCTATGCGCTCGAGCGCCAGTGGTTTCCGCAAAGTCGAGTGCGGCTCATCGTGGCGGGCGTGGGCCTCATCAGCATTGTCCTGAGCCTCTTCTTTCCTGGTCAAGCCTTGCACTTGAACGCATCGGCTTGGTTGCCACTGCACTGGGCCCTCGGAATGGCGTCCTATGGCCTCTTTGGCGTGGCCGTGATTCACGCCCTCGTTTTATCGCATTCCGAAAAATTGATCCGACAAGCCTCCCCGCTTGCCGAGGGCCTGCCCTTGCTGACCCTTGAGCGACTGACCTACCGTTTTGTTTACGCCGGTTTTATTTTGCTGACAGCCACCTTGTTGGCGGGTTGGCTTTTTGGCGACTTTTTGTACGGCCCCGCCCATGCTTGGCACTGGGACCACAAAACCGTCTTTTCGCTCCTGTCTTGGCTCACCTTTGCGAGTCTTTTGTGGGCCAGAAAGCACTGGGGCTGGAGAGGGCAAAAGGCCACCCGCGTGGTTTACCTCGGTAGCGGCTTGCTTTTCTTGGCCTATGCAGGATCCCGATTTGTCTTGGAAGTGATTTTGCACCGCGCCATATAAGATGCCGCGTCCCTTTGAACTTGTGCACAAAAAACCCACAGGCAACCCACAGGCTTACCCACCAATTCAAAGATCGACCGAAACGATGAAATGGGCAGCATGAAACTCTTTGTTTTGCTGATCGTGATCTTGCTTTTTGTGCTTTGGAAGAAATACCAAAAGCGACTCGAGGACTTGAAGGCGCAAGGCCGCGATGCATCGTCACAGCCCAACGCCAACCAAGCTGCTTCGAGCCCGGCCATTCGAGAGCTCTTGCCCTGCAGTGTTTGCGGTGTGCATTCGGACAAAACCAGTCTGAGCCTGAATGCAAACGGCCAGTTTGTTTGCGACCAACATCGCCATGACCTGCATTAAGTTGCATTAAGTTGCATTAAGCTGCATTAAGCCGCATTGAGCCCAACTAGACACTTTGAGAAAGCCCCCCTATGCCCACCACCCCGCACACGCTGCCACACACCAGGCCTGAAACAAGGCAGGACTCTCTGTGGCAAGCGGGTTGGTACCGTTTTGCCAAACGCGTGGACTCCCCACACTTTGGCGCGAGGCCTGAGGGCACGCAGATTGACCTCATTGTGCTGCACTCCATCAGTCTGCCCCCAGGGGTCTATGGCGGGCCTCATGTGGTGAATTTTTTAAGTGGTCAAGGTCTTGACGACACGCACCCCTATTTCAAGGAGATCGAAAGCCTCAAGGTCTCGGCGCATTTTTTCATCCGCCGCCACGGCGAATTGATTCAACTCGTGAGCTGCGATGCGCGCGCATGGCATGCGGGGGTTTCCAGCTACCGTGAACGCGACAACTGCAATGACGACTCCATCGGCATCGAACTCGAGGGACTCGAGGGCCAGCCTTTTGAGGCCGAACAATACGAAACACTGAGCTCGCTTTGTGCGAGCATTGCCCAACATTACCCCATTGCCCATGTCGCCGGACACGAGCACATTGCCCCGGCGCGTAAAAAAGACCCTGGAGTAGGCTTTGATTGGCAGGGTTTTAAGCGTTCATTGGGGTGGAAATCGAATTTTTTTCCAAAAAACACCTGAACCATAAATATATTTTCCGTGTTTTTTCACCAACCGTACAAGAGCAGGTTGCATCGCAGCATGGGCCACAAGTTCAATATCGATGCGACTTTACAATCAAAATACTTTCGAAAAGTGCTAAAAATCAAGCTTTTTCAAATGATTTGTTGAATTGATGCGTGTTCGCAAGGCATCCGCCCCAGATCCAATGCGCTGGCCAACGCTTAGGCCATGGACATTTCGGACAAAACACACGAAAACACTACCCCTAGTGTGTTGAAAACATTTCAAACACCATATATAGTGTGGGTTACCAAAATCAATCGGCTTTCTTTTTGAACGCTTCTTCAGTATTGAGTCCCAGGAATGGCATCTTGTTGAGAATGCATTTTTATTTTCAATCTCCACCGCTTTTCCCCTCACCCTGCTCGCGCATTGAATTTTTCTACCTGTTTTTCACCTTCATAGGAACTGCTCCAACATGCAAACCGTCTCCTCTTTGACGCCCACCCAAAGCCATTCTTCCGTGGGTCAAAGCCAACAAGACCGCAGTGAACCCATACAGCACTCCGCGCTTGCCCACTATCAGATCATTCGAAGGAATGGGGCGGTCGTTCCGTTTGAGCCGGCCAAAATCACCATCGCCTCAATGAAAGCATTTTTGGCCGTTCACGGTGCGCAAGGCGCAGCGTCGGCCAGCGTTCGCGAAACCGTGGAAGACCTCACCCAAAACGTCGTCAAAGCCTTGGTGCGTTCACGCCCGGGCGGTGGCACCTTTCACATTGAAGACGTCCAAGACCAAGTGGAACTGAGCCTCATGCGCGGCAGCCACCATGAAGTGGCCCGTGCGTATGTTCTTTATAGAGAGCGTCGCACCCAAGAGCGCGCGTCCCAACAAGAAGCCACCCACAGCGACCTGCCCGTGCTGCATGTGCTCGACCAAGGCGTGCGTGTTCCATTGGACCTGGTTCACTTGAAAAGCCTGATCGAAGCCTGTTGCGAAGGCTTGAACGCTGACGTGAAGCCCGAGCCCATCATGGGTGAAACTTTGCGCAACTTGTACGATGGCGTGCCACTTGAAGAGGTCTTCAAGGCGGCCATTTTGGCCACCCGCACCTTGATCGAGAAAGATCCCGACTACACCTTCGCGACAGCGCGTTTGCTCATGCACACGATTGCCAAAGAGGTTCTCGGCTTTGAAGCCCACCCCAAGGACATGGGACAACACTATCTGGACTATTTCCCGGTCTTTATTAAAAAAGGCATTGCCAACGACTTGCTCGACGAGCGTTTGGCTCAGTTTGATTTGGCCCGCTTGGCCAGCGCCCTCAAACCCGAGCGCGACCTGCAGTTTGACTACTTGGGACTGCAGACCCTTTATGACCGTTACTTTTTGCACGTCAAAAAGCAACGCATTGAGTTGCCACAGGCTTTTTTCATGCGCGTGGCCATGGGTTTGTCGCTCAACGAGATCGACCGCGAAACCCGCGCCATCGAGTTTTATGAAGTCCTCTCTAAATTCGATTTCATGTCGAGCACGCCCACCCTCTTTAACAGTGGCACCTTGCGCTCACAGCTCTCGAGCTGCTACTTGACCACCGTGCCCGACGATTTGGACGGCATTTACGAGTCCATCAAAGAAAACGCCTTGCTCTCCAAATTCGCGGGTGGCTTGGGCAACGATTGGTCGCGCGTGCGTGCCTTGGGCAGCCACATCAAAGGCACCAATGGCGAGTCCCAAGGCGTGGTGCCCTTCCTCAAAGTGGTCAATGACACCGCCGTGGCCGTGAACCAAGGCGGCAAGAGAAAAGGCGCGGTTTGCACCTATCTTGAAACCTGGCACTTGGACATTGAAGAGTTTTTGGAGTTGCGCAAGAACACGGGCGACGACCGCCGCCGCACCCACGACATGAACACCTCGAACTGGATTCCCGATTTGTTCATGCGCCGCGTGATGGAAAAAGGTGAGTGGACCTTGTTCTCGCCCGCTGAAGTTCCCGATTTGCATGAACTCTTTGGTCGCGCGTTTGAAACCGCTTATGTCGCCTATGAAGAAAAAGCCAAAAAAGGCGAGATCAAGCCCTGCAAAGTCGTGCAAGCCGCGGATTTGTGGAGAAAAATGCTCACCATGTTGTTTGAAACTGGACACCCCTGGATCACCTTCAAGGATGCCTGCAATGTGAGGTCCCCTCAGCAGCACTGCGGCGTGGTTCATTCCTCGAACTTGTGCACCGAGATCACCCTCAACACCAGCGACACCGAAACCGCCGTGTGCAATTTGGGATCGGTCAACTTGCTCCAGCACTTGAAGGACGGAAAGATCGACCACGACAAGCTCCAGATCACCATATCGACGGCCATGCGCATGCTCGACAACGTGATTGACATCAATTACTACGCCGTCAAAAAGGCCCGCGACTCCAATATGCGCCACCGTCCTGTGGGCTTGGGGCTCATGGCCTTCCAAGACTGCCTGTACTCCCTGCGCATTCCCTACGGATCGAAAGAGGCGGTTCAATTTGCCGACGAAAGCATGGAGGCCATTTGCTACTACGCATACAAGGCTTCAAGTGACTTGGCCGTTGAGCGTGGCCGCTACAACAGCTACAAAGGCTCCTTGTGGGACCAAGGCATATTGCCCATCGACACGCTGGAGTTGCTCTCCAAGGAGCGCGGCGGCTACGTTGAGGTGGACCGCTCGAGCACCTTGGACTGGGACACCCTCAGGCGCAAAATTGCCAAAGACGGCATGCGCAACTCCAACTGCGTGGCCATTGCACCGACCGCCACCATCTCCAACATCATTGGTGTGGATGCCTGCATTGAGCCTTGTTTTGGCAACTTGTCGGTCAAATCCAATTTGTCTGGCGAGTTCACCATCATCAACAGCTATTTGGTTCGCGACCTCAAACGCTTAGGCCTTTGGGACGAGGTGATGGTCATGGACCTCAAGCACTTTGACGGCTCCTTGCGCCCCATTGACCGCGTCCCCCCCGAGGTCAAATCTTTGTATGCCACCGCCTTTGAAATTGAGACGCAGTGGATTGTTGAAGCCGGTGCTCGTCGTCAAAAATGGATCGACCAAGCCCAGTCCTTGAACATCTACATGGCAGGCGCTTCGGGCAAAAAACTCGACGACACCTACAAGCTCGCTTGGCTGAGGGGCTTGAAGACCACCTACTATTTGCGCACCATGAGTGCCACGCATGTGGAAAAATCCACCGTGAACTCCAATCAACACAATGCGGTGTCGTCTGGCTCAGGATCCTCTACGGGGGCTCAAGGAGTTGCTGGCGCAGCGCCTGCCTCCGCTCTTTCGGCGCTCGAAGTCGCTGCTGCGGCAGCAAGAGCACAGCAAATGGAGTTGTCCGACTCGGCGGCCACCGACATTCGGTTTTGTGGCGTCGACGATCCCACTTGCGAATCCTGTCAGTGATCAAAACTCACAACTCGCTTTTTGCACATGCGGCCCCCAACCAGGGCCGCGTTGATGCCGGCGGGTTGTGGTCCAAGGCCGTGAATTCACGCTTTGTGTTTTGTGGGTTTTATGAACGCTGGTCAACTTTGTATGCTTCTAAAACCCATCTTGTCGTCTCATTTTTTTTGCAATCTCGCACACCACAAGACCGAGGGGCGTACTTTGTGCATCAAGTCGATGCAATTGAACAACACTCTTGCAACACATTTTGAATGAACCCTTTGCATTTCAACGTGTTGCATTCATAATTCGAACATTGGAAAATTATCTATGCTGACCTGGGACGAAGAAGTTAAGCCAACATCGCCAACACCAAACTACAGTGACTCCATGAGTCGCTTGGCAGAGTCACCTCAAAACGACTTGGCACCCGCCCCCGCAGTGACACGAACTCTCAATGACGGCGCACCCATCCCCGCGCCCTCAGTCACTCAAGTCCCCAATCCCCGCCCTGCCCTGTCTTCCGATGCACTGAATGCACCCAAGCCTGCTGCTCGTCGCATCAATGCCGAGGACAAACGCATCATCAACGGACAAACCGACGTTAATCAGTTGGTGCCCTTCAAATACAAGTGGGCTTGGGAAAAGTATTTGGCCACTTGCTCCAACCATTGGATGCCGCAAGAGGTCAATATGACGCGCGACATTGCACTTTGGAAAGACCCCAATGGCTTGACCGAAGACGAGCGGCGCATTGTCAAGCGCAATCTGGGCTTTTTTGTGACCGCCGACTCATTGGCCGCCAACAACATCGTGCTCGGCACCTATCGGCACATCACCGCGCCCGAATGTCGCCAGTTTCTTCTTCGCCAAGCCTTTGAAGAAGCCATTCACACCCACGCCTACCAGTACATTGTGGAGTCCTTGGGGCTCGACGAGAGTGAGATTTTCAATGCCTACAATGAGGTCAAATCCATCCGAGACAAGGATGAGTTTTTGATTCCTTTCATTGCCGCCATCATGGACCCGAATTTCCACACGGGCACCTTGGAGACCGATCAAACCTTGCTCAAGTCCTTGATTGTGTTTGCTTGCTTGATGGAAGGGCTCTTCTTTTATGTCGGCTTCACACAGATTTTGGCCCTGGGGCGTCAAAACAAGATGACTGGTGCGGCCGAGCAGTACCAATATATTTTGCGCGACGAGTCCATGCACTGCAACTTTGGCATCGACTTGATCAACCAGATCAAATTGGAAAACCCACAGCTTTGGACCAACTCTTTTAAAGCCGAAATCATTGAACTCTTTAAGCACGCGGTTGAGTTGGAGTACCGCTACGCAGAAGACACCATGCCACGTGGCGTGCTCGGCATGAACGCCTCCATGTTCAAAGGCTATTTGCGCTACATTGCCAATCGCCGTGCGACCCAAATTGGTTTAGACGCCTTGTTCCCCCACGAAGAGAATCCTTTTCCATGGATGAGCGAGATGATTGACCTGAAAAAAGAACGCAACTTCTTTGAAACCCGCGTCATTGAATACCAAACTGGTGGTACCTTGTCTTGGGATTGATAGAACATCTTCATTTGAATACCCTGAATTTGTCAAACTCCGCCTTCACTTCTTTCCCTTGGAAAGAGAAAAGCCTGGCTTTGACGCACCCCGTTCAAGGTGCTGGACCCGGGTCCAACACCCTGAATCGCTTTGCACTCATCTGAGTGGAAAGTGCTTTTTAACCCAACGATCTGATAACTTGATCTAGGAGTAAATTATGGCAACTGCAAAAAAACCGGCCGCAAAAAAGGCCCCAGCAAAAAAAGTAGCGGCTAAAAAGCCAGCAGCAAAAAAAGTAGCGGCTAAAAAGCCAGCAGCAAAAAAAGTAGCGGCCAAAAAGCCTGCTGCTAAAAAAGTAGCGGCCAAAAAGCCTGCTGCTAAAAAAGTAGCGGCCAAAAAGCCTGCTGCTAAAAAAGCTGCAGCCAAAAAGCCTGCTGCTAAAAAAGCTGCNGCTAAAAAGGTTGCCAAGAAGCCTGCAGCCAAGAAGCCAGCCGCAAAAAAAAAAGTAGCTAAAAAAGCCGCGAAAAAACCTGCTGCCCCTGCGCACCCACGAGTGGCTCACGCAGCCGCTCCAGTTGCGCAGACAACACTCAACCCACAAGCTGCATGGCCGTTTCCAACGGCAATCAAGCCCTAAGAGTTGACTGTTTGATCTCAAGCCCGGTACCGCCTCGGTCCCGGGCTTTTTTTATGGGCGAGCTGCTCAGCCCCAGGTTCAGGCGATCAAGGCGCGAATGGTGTCGGTCAATGCGTAATTTTGCGGACCTTGATGGGCAATTTTCAAAGCCCCGAGGTGGTTGCCAAGACTTGCACAACGCGTGAGACTCCAGTCTCGCTCCAAGCCAAACAAGAGAGCACCCCGCCAGGCGTCACCGCATCCCGTGGGGTCGAGCACCTGTTGCGCGGAAACTGGGGCCACACGCGAGACCTCCCCTTGCACCCAAACATCACACCCCTCATGCCCCAAGGTCACCATTAAACCCTTGAGCCGCTTGGACAAGTTGGACAAAGGTTCGCCCACTTTGTCTTCCAGCATTTTGGCCTCGTAGTCATTGACGGTGACCCAGGTGGCCAGGTCCACAAAATGCTTCAATTCTTCCCCATTGAACATGGGCAAGCCCTGGCCTGGGTCAAAGACAAACGGAATGGCCAAATCGTGCAGTTGCTGCGCGTGATCAATCATGGCTTGCCGCCCATCGGGGGCAATGATGGCGACTTTCGCAACACCGGCCTTGGGGATCACATTCAAATGCGCTTGGTTCATGGCGCCAGGGTGAAATGCCGTGATTTGGTTGTTGTCTTTGTCGGTCATGATCATGGCCTGGGCGGTGTAGTCGTTGCTCACCTCTTGGATCCACTCGGTGCTGATCTTGAGCCCTTTCAAACGGTCCAAATACACACCGCCATCGCGCCCCAAAGTGGCCATGGGCACCGGTTCACCGCCGAGGAGCTTGAGGCTGTAGGCAATGTTGCCCGCACAGCCACCAAAATCACGTCTGAGGGAAGGCACCAAAAAAGACACATTCAAGATGTGCAACTGATCGGGCAAGATCTGTTCAGAAAATCGCCCCTCAAAGTTCATGATGGTGTCAAATGCAAAAGATCCACAAATTAAAGAAGCCATGGTGAAGTTAAACCAATCGTTGAGTTGAAAAATTATTGTTGTGTATGAACAGTGAATTCCAGAGCGGCAAGATGGCGTGAGGCCCAACGCTTCATCACGGGGGATCGATCAGCTCCACTCGGTAAGCGCTCACGAGTTGATCCGGAAGAGACTCGCTCATGACAACGCTCACGCGCTCAGGGGTGATCACGCCAGCTTCAATGACGCCTGAGTTGCCACTTTTGCTCAGTTCAATCGATTGCTGAAAGACCACCTCGTCAAGCCCATTGAGCACCACCAATTTCACCCCAGGCAACGCGACAGGATAAGCATTGTGGTTTCTCAATTTGAGGCTCAACAAAAAGTGGTGCGGCTCAGCAGGGTTGGGGTCCAAAGCGCTGCTTTCAATGCTGATGGCCTGCAAGTCATGCGGGGTCTCCAAGGTGCAGGAAAGCGGCTTGCAAAAGCTGAGCAGTGTCGGCTTGAGCTCTGGCCACATGGCGGCCAACACATGGCGAGCGCGATAGATCTCCAAAGCGGCAATGCTCAACAACATGACCAAGGCGAGCGCCGCCACGAGTCCATACAAATAAGCGGGCTTCAGACCTTGAGCAGGGGCAGGCTTGGCGTTCGAAGGCTTGTCGTTTGGTGCTGGATTAAGTGCTGGATTAAGTGCTGGGTTTGATTTGGCGTGTGTGTCTTGTTGTGCTGGGTCTGACGTCGGGTCTTGTTTGGGGACGGGGCCGGGACCCAGTTGGGCTTGACTTTGCGCGCTCAGACGCTCAAGTTGCTGCTCCAAATTGGCGATCTCGCGGGCCTTGGTGGCTTGGGCAGGCCAGGCCTGCTTTGGCGACTGGTGAGCGTCAAACTGGGGGCTCAAACACGCGGGCGCGAAAAAAACTTGGGTACAGCTTCCACAGCGCACCCATCCGTCGGCCGCCTCCAACTGCGGGGCACCGATCTCATAGCGGGTGCGGCAACGCGGGCATTGCGTGGGTCCCATCAAAGGCGTTAAAGCCACGGGGTCAAGGTTGGACTGTGGTGTCAACGTTATCGCGCTCGTGTGGGGGCTGATCTAAAAAGAAGGGTTGAGGGCATTGGGCGATTGACCAGTGACCATTGGCATCTGTCATTGGCATCTGTCATTGGCTTTCGTCCTCGGCCAACCGATCATACTGGATTGGCCTGTGGCTTTTTCCAGGCCTGCTGTGTTCTTGAGGCCTTTGACTTGGGTCTCACCCATTCTCACTTAAAAGCGAGCGCTCATCAAAATCCAACCCTCCTGGGCATCGATCACCTGTAAATCAGCATAGGGCGCATAGGCCGCTTGGAGCTCTTGAGACTGCCGCTCTAAAATGCCCGAGAGCACCAAGACACCGCCTGGACGCACCAAGCCCGAGAGCAAAGGCGCCAAGACTTTCAAGGGACTGGCCAAGATGTTGGCAAAGACCGCATCAAACTCGCCATGGGCCACATCCGGTAGACCGACTTCGATGAAAGACGCCACGTCGTTGTCTTTGGCATTTTGCCGGGCCGATTCGACCGCAGCCTCGTCGATGTCCACGGCCTGGACCTCTTGGCAACCAAACAAAGCGGCAGCAATCGCCAAAATGCCAGAACCGCAGCCGTAGTCCATGACGCGCTGCCCACCAAAAGAGCGACCACTGCACCACGTCAAACACATACGGGTGGTGGGATGGGTACCCGTGCCAAAGGCGAGGCCAGGGTCTAAGCGAATGACTTTTTGCGCCGCTGGCGGCACCTCTGACCAGGTGGGCACGATCCAAAAATCAGGGGAAATGGCAATGGGTTGAAACTGCGACTGCGTCAAACGGACCCAGTCTTGGTCCTCGACGGTTTTCATCTCCAAAAACCGCCAACCTGCAAACGCTTCTGTCGAGACTTTGTTCTCGAGGGCTTGAGGTAACTGAAGTGACCTCAGTGACTGAAGGGCTTCGCTTGCACTGTCCTCATCATGAAAGAGGCACAGCACCTTGGAGCTCTCCCAGGCGTTGACCTCAATCACACTGCCGGGCTCCCCAAAGAGGGCACGCTCGTGTTCGGTGTTGGCGTCGGCGTCTTCGACGCTCACGCTCAGTGCGCCAAGTTCGAGCAAAGCGTCACTCAAACGCTCGACCAAGGACTCTGGCGCCAAGAGTTGGAGTTCAATCATGGTCGCTTTTTAAGCCAAGCTTCTAAATAATGGATGTTGGTGCCGCCTTGGATGAACTGGGGATCATTCATGACCTCACGGTGCAAGGCCACATTGGTGGAAATGCCCTCGACCACCATCTCCGACAATGCCGTTCGCATGCGCGCCAAGGCGTGTTCGCGGCTGTCACCGTGCACAATGATTTTGCCAATCATGCTGTCATAGTAGGGGGGCACCATGTAGTTGGTGTAGGCGTGGGAGTCCACTCGAACACCAGGTCCTCCAGGCGCGTGCCAAGTGGTGATGCGCCCAGGCGACGGGGTGAATTTAAAGGGGTCTTCCGCATTGATGCGGCATTCGATGGCGTGCCCCTTGAACTCCACTTGTTTTTGCGTCAAGCTCAGTTTCTCTCCAGCGGCGATGCGGATTTGCTGCTGCACGATGTCCACATGCGTGATGTACTCCGTCACAGGGTGCTCGACTTGAACGCGGGTGTTCATTTCAATGAAGTAAAACTCGCCGTTTTCATACAAGAACTCAAACGTTCCTGCACCACGGTAGTTGATCCGCTTGCAAGCGGCCACACAGCGTTCACCAATTTTCTCGATGAGCTTTCTGGGAATGTGGGGAGCGGGTGCTTCTTCAATCACTTTTTGGTGACGCCGCTGCATTGAGCAGTCACGCTCCCCCAAATAAATGGCATTTTTGTGCTGGTCCGCCAAAATTTGAATCTCAATGTGCCTGGGGTTTTGCAGGTACTTTTCCATGTACACGGCGGCATTGCCAAAGGCGGCTCCCGCCTCGGTCTTGGTGGTCTGCACCGCTTGCACCAAAGACTCCTCGTCATAGACCACGCGCATGCCGCGCCCGCCCCCCCCACCGGCGGCTTTGATGATCACGGGGTAGCCCACCATTTTGGCCACTTTGCGCATTTGCACGGGGTCGCTGGAGAGTTCACCCTCAGAACCGGGCACGCAAGGCACCCCCGCTTTGATCATCGCCTGCTTGGCCGCGACCTTGTCACCCATGATGCGGATGGACTCGGGCGTGGGTCCAATGAATTGAAAACCGCTTTTTTCCACCCGCTCGGCAAAATCGGCGTTTTCACTCAAAAAACCATAGCCTGGGTGAATGGCCTGCACATCGGTGACTTCGGCCGCCGCGATGATGGAGGGCATGCTCAAATAGCTTTGCGCCGAAGCCGCAGGTCCAATGCACACCGCCTCTTCGGCCAATTTGACGTATTTGGCCTCGCGGTCGGCTTCGGAATAGACCACCACGGCCTTGACGCCAAGCTCTCTGCAAGCGCGCTGAATGCGCAGGGCAATCTCGCCACGGTTGGCGATCAGTATTTTTTTAAACATGAAGGACCCCTTTACTCAATCGCAAAAAGAGGACTGCCGTATTCGACAGCCTGAGCGTTTTGAGCAAAAATTTGGGTGATGGTGCCGCTTTTGTCGGCCTCAATTTCATTGAGAATTTTCATGGCCTCGACAATACAAATGGTATCCCCCTCATTGACCACCGAACCCACCTCCACAAAGGCTTTGGACTCGGGAGAGGCAGAGCGATAAAATGTGCCCACCATGGGGGACTTGACCGTGTGAGCATGGCTGACCGCTGTCTCGGTTGCCACCGGTGCACTCGGCACCACCACGCCAGGAACCTCCAAAGGCGCAAGGTTCAAAGGCACAACACCTGAACTCGCACCCGACGGTATATACTGGGCTCCCACACTTTTGACGATCCTCACCTTGCCTTCGGGCTCAGTGATTTCCAATTCGGCCACATTGGACTCGGAGACCAAATCGATCAAAGTTTTAAGTTTTCTCAAATCCATAAATATACGATATCTCAAGCCAAAGAACGCTTAATTTACACCAAATCGCATTAAAAAGCACTATAAATATTTATTTTATTGCACGTCAAACCAGTGAAAGACGCTGCGTTTCAGCCAAAAACGTGTCGCACCCAAACCCAGCCGACCTCAGCCAATTCCAATCCAAGCGAAATGATAACGTCAATTGACCCCACTTTAAATACAATTAGGATCCAATAGGCCACTATTGTCAATCAAGCGAGCTTCCAGCGGGCGATGTCGGCATCGTGCAAACGGCCCAAATGGCGTTCGAGCAAGTCACCCTTGGCGTCCAAGACCAGGGTAAAGGGCAGGCCGCCTTGATCGTCGCCCAAACTCTTGCTGAGCTCAGGACCCAGCAAACCCGCCAACCCGATCGGATAACTCACCGGGCGTTGTGACAAAAAATGCACCACGGCACTCGGTTGATCAATGGCCAACCCCAGCACTTGAACACCTTTGGCAGCATTTTGCTTGAAATAAGCGTCCAATAACGGCATTTCAGCGATGCATGGCTGACACCAGGTTGCCCAAAAATTAAGCACCAAGGGACGGCCCTTCAAGCTCGACATGGCCAAGGGTTCGCCGTTGGGCCGATCGAAGCTTGAGGACCACAAGGTGTTTTGAGCCGCCTCGGACAAGGAAGCCACACCAGAAAGACCCCCGTTTTGCAGCCAGGTGTTGACGCCCCAACCTGCCGCGCCGGCAAAAACCGCCACGCCCAGACCTGCCAAGAGGCTGGTGCGGCGTGACCAGCCCGGATCTTGTTCAGACGCGTCAGCCTGATCGGGCGGGGGGTGGTGGGTCTTTTCGTTCATGGTCGGATCTTACTCCAGCAAGCGAAGAAGGGCTTGCTCGTCGCCTCGCAAAGAACCCATTTGGGGGTCCGCTTTGAGGGCCCCCCGGATGTCGTCGAGGTCATAAATCATCAAATGCACGCCCACATACCGCGACAGGGCCGTGGACTGGACGTTCAAACTCAGAGCGTCAACGTCCTCGCCCTTGAAGCCGCGCACGCGTGTGACCTGGTAGCGCAGACCTTGATTGATGAGCCCAATTTCCGCACTTTTGGGGTCTTCGCAAAAGAGTTGAAGATAGATATCCGAGTGCTCACTGGCCGTTCCCCGCCAAACAGCCCCCGAGAGGTGGGGCCGAAACTCGCGCAAACGCCCCATCCACTGGCTTGCAAGCCGCCTCAGGTGGAGCAACTGCTCGGCTTGCTCTTCGGCGCAAAAGAGGTCAATGTACTCCCTCACGGCCATTTCAACCAAAGCGTTGCTGGGCAAGGCCGTGCGAGCACCCAGCCCCAAACGTTTGATCGCCTGGCGTTTGGCGTCCCGGTATTCCAAGCCCTCTTGAACGACCAGTTGGGCGGCCGTTTGGGCAATCGTGTCATCGTGTTCATTCTTCACAGGCCGTATTGTGCACACCTTTAAAGCCAGACTGTCACCATGGCCAACTTCAAGGGCTTTCAGGGACCCTCCAGTGAACTTTTGCAGTCGCTTTTATAACCGCTTGGCGGCGGCATTTCAAGATTGTCTTCAATGCCACCGTGCCCATGATCCCCTGCATGAAAAATCATCAATCAATCATTCAATTGCGGAAATCAACCCAGACCCCCACGGCACTCAATCCCTCAAGGGATTGGATCGCCTTCACCGCAAACGATAAAAGACGAGCTTGGCTAGCCAGGCCAGATGCAAATCCAAGAGTCATCACCAAGAGTCATCACCAAGGCTCTCAAAGGCGTGAACGCTCAGGTCTAAAATAGTCAAAATGCACATACACATCTTAGGCATTTGCGGCACCTTTATGGGAGGATTGGCCGCTTTGGCCAAGGCCAGTGGTCACCGCGTCACCGGTTGCGACCAAGGGGTCTACCCACCCATGAGTGATCAGCTCCAAGCCCTGGGCATTGAGCTCACCCCAGGCTTTGGCAACGAGCAACTCGCCCACCAACCCGACTTGTTCGTGGTGGGCAATGTGGTGTCGCGCCAACACAGTGAGCAAGGCGTGGCCAAATACCCCTTGATGGAATCCATTTTGGAATTGGGGCTGCCCTACATGAGTGGACCTCAGTGGTTGAGTGAGCACCTGTTGCACAAAACCGGTCATGAGTTTCACGTCCTTGCGGTGGCCGGCACCCACGGTAAAACCACCACGAGCTCCATGCTTGCTTGGATCCTCGAGCACGCCGGACTTCAACCCGGCTACTTGATTGGCGGGGTGCCCCTGAACTTCAACACCTCGGCACGACTGCCCATCAAGACCCGCATGACCAAGAGACCCCTCTTTGTCATCGAGGCCGATGAATACGACACGGCGTTTTTTGACAAACGCAGCAAATTCGTTCACTACCGCCCCCGCACGGTGATTTTGAACAACCTCGAGTTCGATCACGCCGATATCTTTGATGACCTCAAGGCGATCGAGCGCCAATTCCACCATCTGGTGAGAACCGTGCCCGGCTCAGGCCGCTTGATCGTCAACGCCCAAGAGTCAAGCCTGCAACGCGTGCTCGCCATGGGCTGCTGGAGCGAGTGTGAGGGGTTTGCCATCCAAAGCCATGAGCCTCAAGACAAGGACACCATCGCCATGAATTGGCGCATCTCAGGACCCGCTGAAGACTTTGAAATTTGGCATGAAGACGTGCCGGTCGCTCGACTGCGCTGGTCCATCACCGGCGTGCACAACCAGATGAATGCCTTGGCCGCCATCGCTGCAGCGCGCCATGTTGGCGTCAGTGTCGAGGTGAGTGTCCAGGCTCTCGAGCGTTTTGAAAACGTGCGCCGGCGCATGGAGCTCAAGGGCCAAGTGGCCTTGGGACTCAGCGACACAAGCGCATCCAGCCAGGCCCAAGCCAACACTGAACGGGTGAGCGTCTACGACGATTTTGCCCACCACCCCACGGCCATCCAAACCACCTTGGAAGGCTTGAGACGCCAATTGGGAGCGCAAGCGCGCATTTTGTGCGTGTTTGAGCCGCGCAGCAACACCATGAAGCTCGGCAGCATGAAAGCCCTGCTGCCCGCTTCTTTGGCAGCCGCGAATTTGAGTTTTTGTCACACCCAGGGACTTGATTGGGACGCAAAAGAGGCATTGGCGCCCATGGGAGAGCGAGCGATGTGCGCGAGCAACATCGACGCGATGGTTGAGCTCGTGTGCGCACACGCCAAGCCTGGCGACCACATCGTTTGCATGAGCAACGGCGGCTTTGGTGGCATTCATGCCAAGTTGTTATCGCACTTGGCTGGCTTAGCAGGCTTGGCAGGCCCCGCCGCTTGATTGAACCCACCCCCACAGCCTCAATCCCTATGAGGCCTACAAGGGCAAGGCTGAACTCAAGCCTTTTTGCGCCTGGACTTCACGGCTTGGGACAACACACGCAGACAGGCCAAAGAGTCGTCCCACCCCAGACAGGGGTCGGTGATGCTTTGACCATAGGTCAAGTTGCCCACCGGGTCTTTGCCTGGGGTAAATTTTTGCGCCCCCTCGATCAAATGGCTCTCGAGCATCACCCCAAAAATAAGTTCGGATCCACCCGAGATTTGTTGGGCAATGTCAGCCACCACGTCCTTTTGTTTTTCAAACTGCTTGCTTGCATTCGCATGTGAGCAGTCCACCATCAAGGGGGTGGGCAAATGCGCTTTGACCAACTCGGCACAAGCCTCTTGGACACTTTGCGCGTCATAGTTGGGCTTTTTGCCACCGCGCAAAATCACGTGGCAGTCGGCATTGCCCTGGGTTTGGACAATGGCCACTTGCCCGTTTTTGTGGACCGACAAAAAGTGATGCCCTCGCGCAGCGGCTTGGATCGCGTCGGTGGCAATTTTGATGTTGCCATCGGTCCCATTCTTGAATCCAATGGGCGCAGAAATCCCTGAAGCCAATTCGCGGTGCACTTGGCTCTCGGTGGTTCTGGCGCCAATGGCACCCCAAGAGATCAAGTCACCAATGTACTGTGGTGAGATCACGTCCAAGAACTCACTGCCGGCGGGCAGCCCCAGGCGGTTGATCTCAATCAAGAGCTGGCGCGCAATCCTCAAGCCCTCGTCAATGCGATAACTCTCGTCCAAATAGGGATCGTTGATGAGACCCTTCCAGCCCACCGTGGTGCGGGGTTTTTCAAAATACACCCGCATCACCACCTCCAAGGTATCGGCAAAATCGACACGGGCATGGACCAAGCGGCGGGCGTACTCAAGTGCGGCGGCTGGGTCGTTGATGGAGCACGGGCCCATCACGACGAGCAAGCGATCGTCCTTGCCCACCATGATGCGGTGAATCGCCTGGCGCGTCTTGGCAATGAGTGCTTCAACCGGCGTGCCTTGGATGGGGAAGAAACGAATCAAGTGCTCTGGAGGGGGGAGGACCGTGATGTCTTTGATCCGCTGGTCATCGGTTTGACTGGTTTTTTCGGCCCCCATGGGCAGCAAGTGGGGTTGAACTTTGGTAGTCATGAACGTTAACTTTCAACAAAAAGATTGCCCACTGCCTTGGCGTGCAGCATAAAAGCAACCCCATCAACAAAAAACCGCCCTCTAAGGGCGGCTGGTGAGAATTTAAATCGAGATGGATTCGTTCAAACTCTCTGAGCCGCCCAAAGCGCGGCGAGAAAGGTTTTGAAAAATCCAAAATGAGAGAAATTCATCATGGATAAAATATATCACAAAATACACACACGACTGCACCAGCGTTTGCACAGACGCTGACTTAAGCCGTACCCCCCACCGTTAACCCCTCAATGCGCAGTGTTGGTTGACCCACGCCGACCGGCACACTTTGGCCTTCCTTGCCACAGGTGCCAACACCCGAGTCCAAGTGCAAATCTGAGCCTATCATGCTCACCCGAGTGAGGGCATCGGGGCCGTTGCCCACCAAGGTGGCACCCTTCACGGGGTAGAGCAGTTTGCCATTTTCAACCCACCAAGCTTGGCTGGTGGAGAACACGAATTTGCCCGACGTGATGTCAACTTGTCCCCCACCAAAATTGCTGGCGTAAAGGCCCCGCTTTAAGCTGCCAATGATCTCGGCTGGGTCCCGATCCCCGCCCAGCATGTAGGTGTTGGTCATCCTTGGCATGGGCAAATGCGCATAGCTCTCACGCCGGCCGTTGCCCGTGGTCTTGACCCCCATCAACCTCGCGTTCATGGTGTCTTGAATATACCCTTGCAAAATACCGTCTTCGATGAGCACATTTCTTTGACTCACCTCACCTTCGTCGTCCACATTCAAGGAGCCACGGCGGTGCGCGAGCGTGCCGTCGTCGAGCACAGTCACGCCTTTGGCGGCAACGCGCTTGCCAATGCGCCCACTAAAAGCGCTCGAGCCTTTGCGGTTGAAGTCCCCCTCAAGCCCGTGTCCAATGGCTTCGTGCAACAAAATACCAGGCCATCCGGGACCGAGCACCACGGCCATCTCCCCAGCAGGGGCTGCGCGCGCCTCCAAATTGGTCAGTCCGCACTGCACCGCTTCCTTGGCGTAAGAAAGCAGCAAAGCATCATCGAAATAGGCCAAACCAAAACGACCACCGCCACCGCTTGAGCCGGTTTCTCGGCGACCGTTTTGCTCCACAATCACCGTGACACTCAACCGCACCAAAGGCCGGATATCGGCGGCTCTCACCCCGTTGGCACGTGCCACGAGCACCACATCGTGCTCCATGGACAAACTCGCCATCACTTGCACGACCTTGGGGTCGACCGCGCGCGCCATGCCTTCGACCTTTTCGAGCAACTGCACTTTGGCCGTGCTGTCCATACTGGCAATGGGATCCTCGACGCCATAGAGACGCCTGGCCGAGGGCATTTTGCCGCGGGGCACCTTTTGCCGGCCATGGCTCATGGCGGCGGTGATGGTGCGCACAGTGCGCGCAGCGTCCAATAGACTCGCCCAAGAAATGTCATCCGAGTAAGCGAAAGCGGTTTTCTCGCCACTGACTGCCCGCACACCCACCCCTTGGTCAATGCTAAAGGACCCAGTCTTCACAATACCTTCTTCCAAGCTCCAACCCTCAGAGCGTGTGGTCTGAAAGTACAAGTCCGCATCATCGACTTGGTGCTGGGTGATTTCGGCCAAGACACGTTGCAGGTGGTTTTCATCCAGACCAAACGGGGCGAGCAACAAGTCTTGAGCGACGCGCTGGCGCTCTTGCGAGGCCGAGACCGATGGCTTGCTGTCCTTGGCCGCTTGGCGCGGCGCAATGGGAGAGGCCAGTCCAGCGTCAAGCCCCAAGGCAAGCGCAAAAGGAGAGGCTAAAGCTGGGGAAGGGGAATTTTTCATCATGCCTGCATTGTAGGGTCTGGCCGTTCTCGACCCCAAGACGCACCCGACAATGCCCACACGGCTTCAAAGGGACTTTGGGGCAGACCCAAAATCAGGACTGGACGAGCTGTTTGGCTTTGGAGACCGACATCAAGATCCCTAGGCCAAAGCCCAGGGTCACCATGGCCGTGCCGCCGTAACTGATAAAGGGCAGGGGCACCCCCACCACCGGCAAAATGCCGCTCACCATGGCCATGTTCACAAAGGCGTAGGTGAAAAAAATCAGGGTGATGCTGCCTGCGAGCAGTCGACTAAAAAGCGTGGGGCCATCCAGTGCAATGCTCAAGCCCCTGAGGATCAAGAAAACAAAGCCCACGATCAACATAATCGCACCCAAAAGTCCAAACTCTTCGGCGTAGGAAGCAAATACAAAGTCAGTGGCATGCTCAGGAATGAAATCCAGATGGGTTTGGGTGCCTTGCAAGAAGCCCTTGCCAAAAATACCCCCTGAGCCAATCGCAATCATGCCTTGGATGATGTGAAACCCCTTGCCCAAGGGGTCGCGCGAAGGGTCCAAGAGTGTACAAATGCGCTGCTGCTGATAGTCTCGCAAAAGCGGCCAGTGAAACTGGTCATCGCACAAAGTGGGCTCCAAGATCACCAAGGCCAAGGCCAAGCCCAAAAAAATCACCACGGGGGGAATGATCAAGCGCCAGCTCAAACCGGCAAAGAAAATCACATAAAAGCCCGCGGACAAGACCAAAATGGCGGTGCCAAGATCGGGCTGCTTGACAATCAAACCCACGGGCACCAAGAGCAAAATACTCGCCACCAAGAAGTCCAATGGGCGCAATTGACCTTCGCGCTTTTGAAACCACCACGAGAGCATGAGCGGCATGGCGATTTTCAAGATCTCGCTGGGTTGGATCACCACGCCCACGTAAAGCCAACGCTTGGCACCCTTTTTGGTGAGTCCAAAGACTGCCACGGCAATCAACAAGGCCACCCCCACGGTATACAAGGGCAGGGCAAAGGCCATCAATCGATGGGGAGGAATTTGGGCCACCATGAACATGATGAGGCAGGCCAAGGCCATGTTTCTGCCGTGGTCGACAAAGCGCCCGTCGGCACCTCCCCCAGAGGAGTACATGGTGAGCATGCCCGCACAGGCGAGTAAAAACACTGCCGCCAAGAGCGGTCCATCCAAGCCTTGCAGCATGAATTTCATCCGTTGGTAGGGGCTGGGTTCTTCCAAAATAATTGGCATGGTCCGTATTATCCATGGCAAGTGGCCTCAAAGGCGTGGATTTTTTCTGACTTTGTGCGCCTTCCTCGCACCCAGTCCATGGGACAATCCGTGACATGTACGCAATTTATGAAGAAGCTGGCAAATACGCCAGTGGCAAAATCCTCTCCACCACCGACACATCGGCTCAAATTGAGCTCGATTCGGGCAAACGCATCAAGGTCAAAAGTGCCCAGTTGTTGCTGCAGTTTGAGGCCCCTGCACCCGCATTGCTGTGGACCCAAGCGCAAGAAGCGCGTGCCACCATGGAGACCGAGCTCGCCTATGAATTTGCCCAGGACGATGAGTTTGACTTCATTCAATTGGCCAAAGATTACTTCTCCAGCGACGCGAGCTTGGCGCAAAAACTCGCCAGCTTGCTCCTGCTCTTTGAAGCCCCCCATTACTTTCGCCGCCTGGGCAAAGGGCGCTTTAAAAAGGCCGCCCCCGAAGTGGTGGCCTTGGCCCTCGCAGCCATTGAGAAAAAGCGCCTCCTCCAAGCCCAAACCGACCAATGGGCCCAGGACTTGGCCGCGGGCCTGTGCCCTGACCCGATCCGTGCGCAGCTCTACAAAATTTTATTCAAACCCGATAAAAACGCCGCCGAATACAAAGCGGTGGTCCAAGCCTCTCACGCCGCCCAAAAGCCCCCACTCGTGCTTTTGCAAGCGGCCCGAGCCATCGGCTCGGCCTATGAATTTCATTGGCAACGCTTTTTGTTTGACCAGTTTCCCAAAGGCGTGCAGTTTTCTCCAAGTGTCCTTGGCTTCACCCCCAGTGCCGCGAGTCTTGAGAGCCTGCCCTTGGCCACAGCGCCTCAGGGGCCCGGCGGCGAAGACCGTGAAGTCCACGCCTTCTCCATCGATGACTCGATGACCACCGAGATCGACGATGCGCTCTCGGTGAGTGGTTTGGGCAGCGGTGTGGTGACATTGGGCATCCACATTGCGGCACCCGCTTTGGGCTTCAAGCCCGGGGATGTCATGGACCAAAACGCCCGCGATCGACTCTCCACCGTTTACATGCCGGGCCAGAAAATCACCATGCTGCCCAAAACCACGGTGGACGCCTTTACCTTGAAAGCCGGCCAACGCTGCGCCAGTGTCTCTTTGTATGTCACGCTGAGTGAAGAGAGCTTGGAGACACTCAAGACCTTCACCCGCGTGGAGCAGGTGTTCATTGCTGCCAATTTGCGCTACGACCGCTTGGAAAAATGGATCAACACCGCCTGGCTCGAGGCGAGCGAACCGCCTGATTCGCCCGAGGTCGAGCTCAACCCGCCCCATGAGCTCTTGCCCATCGAGCACGCCCACGCCAAGCTTTCTTTCCTGTACCGCTTGGCCTTGAAACTCAAAGCGGCGCGAGAAGTCGTGCGCGGCAAACCCGAGCGCTTTAACCAGCCCGATTACCAATTCAAATTGGAGGGGGGGACTTCAAGTGACGACGCCAACGCCGCTTTGAGCGACCCTGCCACGCCAAGGGGCGACGAGCGGGTCTCCATCACCCCTCGGGTGCGGGGCAGTGGCTTGGATTTGATCGTGGCCGAGAGCATGATTTTGGCCAATTCCACATGGGGGGGATGGCTGAGTGAGCTCGGTGTTCCCGGGATTTATCGCTCCCAGCAAAGCATGCTGCCCGGTGTCAAAGTCAGGATGGGCACCAAGGCGCTGCCCCATGCGGGCATTGGGGTGCCGAGCTACGCTTGGAGTACCTCTCCACTTCGGCGCTACACCGACTTGGTCAACCAGTGGCAAATTGTGGCTTGTGCGACCCATGGCAACACCGCGGCGCTGGCCGCCCCCTTCAAGCCCAAAGGCACCGAACTGTTTGCCATCATCTCCTCCTTCGAGTCGGCCTACAGCGCCTACAACAGCCACCAGCAAAGCATGGAGCGCTACTGGGTCCTTCAATATATATTGCAAGAGGGCATCACCGAAACGGTGGCCAGTGTCATCAAAGCCGTTCCTGGATTTCCGGTCTTGGTGCGCTTGGAAAATCTGCCCTTGGTGCTGTCTTTGACCACCGCCAAAACGCTCAACCGCGGCGAGCGCGTAGGCTTGAAGTTGGACGGCATTGACTTGATCGCCTTGGATGTCAAAGCGCAGTATTTGTTCACCCTGGAGAGCACGGCCGTGCGCGAGGGCGCTGGGTTGGACCTGAGCGGCAACCCACTCGAGTCCACCGAGGGCAGCGGCAATAGCAAAGGTGAGGGTGAGGGTTTGGAGAGCGACATGGACGACACAGAGGAGCTGGCCACGTTGGCTGGCCCTTTGAGCTTGGCGCTCGATATGGAGGAAGCCGAATCCTCGCCAGAAACTTTATCGACTGCGACCCCTGTATCCTCCAGTGAGTCGCCTGCCACTCAAGGTTGACACCATGGCCGAATCGCCAAGCTCCACTTTTGCGCGTTGGGTGCACGTTCGCTGGACTTGGCCTGGCCTGCACTTTAAAACCGCCTTGGGCTTGTCGCTGAGCACCCATGTGTTGATCTTTTGCGTGGGCTTGGGTGTCTGGTTCTCGCAAAACCGTGTGGTTAAAGGTGCGCCCATACAAATCATCTTGGTCAACACCCGCAGCGTGCAGGACTCCAACGAGCGCGCCCAAGCCTTGGCTCAAACCACCTTGCTCGGAGGCGGCGACTTGCTGAGCAAGTCTCTCGCCTCTTCCCCCACCGAACGTGTGGCGCAAATGCGCATGGGCCTCGACCATGCGCCAAGCCAAGACCCCATCAGGCGTTTGCAAGCACAGGAGCGTGCCTTGATCACCAGTCTGCACGAGCAACTCGACCACACCCCAGCGTTTTGGGAGCGCGCGCCGACCCAGGCCCAAGAGCAAAAGCGCCAGGCCTTGTTGAAGTGGCTTGGACAAATTCAAGAGCGCATCCAAGAACAAAACGCCAGGCCCAGGCGGCGCTACCTCTCCCCATCGACCCAAGAGGTGAACTACGCCCAGTATTATGTGGGGTTGAAAAGTAAAATTGAAGCCACAGGAACTCGCTACTTCCCCCAAGTGGCTGGGCACAAGTTGTATGGCACACTCACCATGATGCTGAGCATCAACGCGGCGGGCGAGGTCCTCCAAAGCGAGATCTTGCAAAGTTCGGGTTCAAGCGAACTTGACAAACGCGCATTGGCCATTGTTCGCCGTGGCGCACCTTACGGGACTTTCCCAAGCGAGGTGCGGCGAGACGCCGATGAACTGGCCATCGTGAGTGTGTTTCATTTCACCCCAGATGGCTTGGTGAGCAAAGATTACACGGACGAACCATGACGCGAGCCCAAGCCCAAGCCCATGACCATGACCATGCCCTCACAATACCTTGGAGCCAAAGATGAAAGCCCAGACCTTATTGGCGCGTTTGGGGTTTGAATTCTTGCGGCTCATCAAAACCTCTCTTTGGGTGTTGTTGTTGCTCGAACTTTTTTTTCTGGGAAAAATCATCTTGATGCGCTGGGTAGACCCCGAGTCCACCACTTTTGAGAGAAGTGAGATGGCCCGCTTGTCTTTTGCGGCCCGGCCCATGGCGTGGTCAGAGCACTGGGTGCCATATGACAAAATCTCCATCCATCTCAAGCGCGCCGTGATTGTCTCCGAAGACGATTTGTTTGCCAGCCACGGTGGTGTTCAGTGGCGGGCTATTGAGCACGCCTGGCAAAAAAATCAATCCGTGCAAGGGCACGCGCAAAATTCCCAAAGCACCCGCCCGCCCCACATCGTGGGGGGGTCCACCATTACCCAGCAGTTGGCCAAAAACTTGTTCTTGAGCGGTGAGCGCAACTTCATTCGCAAAGGCCAAGAGCTTTTGATCACCTTGGCCCTTGAAGGTGTGCTCGGTAAAAAACGAATTCTAGAAATCTATCTCAACCACGTGGAGTGGGGCGAAGGGGTGTTTGGCGCGCAGGCTGCGAGCCTGCACTATTTCAAGAAACCCGCCTCTCAACTCACAGCTGAAGAAGCGGCCAGACTGGCCGTGATGCTGCCGCGCCCCAAGTATTTTGAGAAGCTGCCCAACTCGGCTTATGTTCAAAACCGGTCTGAACAAATCACCGCACGGGAAAACCAGGCGGTGTTGCCATGATGATCCTGGGCATTGACCCGGGGCTGCAGTGCACGGGCTTTGGGGTGATCGAGTCCCAGAGTCAGCGACTGCGTTACGTGGCGAGCGGCACCATCAAAACCACCCACTTGCCCACCCAAGATTTGCCACTCCGTATCAAAGCGCTCTTTGATGGGGTGAGCCAAGTCGTCAATGCGTACCAGGTGGACCAAAGCGCCATTGAAATCGTGTTTGTCAACAACAACCCCAAGTCAAGCTTGCTCCTGGGCCAAGCGCGTGGGGCGTGTTTGAGCGCCTTGGTGTTCAACAACTTGTCGGTCACCGAGTACACCGCCTTGCAGATGAAGAAATCCATCGCCGGACACGGCAAAGCCCAAAAGGCCCAGGTGCAAGAAATGGTCAAACGTTTGTTGAATCTCGATCGCCTGCCTGGCACCGATGCGGCCGATGCCTTGGGCTTGGCCATCACCCACGCCCAAGTCGCATGGGTGCAGTCCAATACAGGACTCGCGACCCAATTGGGCTCGAGCAACACGGGTCAATTCAAAGACGGGCGCAGTCGCTAAAAAAACAATGGTCGGTTTGACTTCGATCGAAAACTCTTCAACCCTTTGCCTCTGAGCAGCGTAGATACTCAACGCTTGACATCCTCCCGGCCCTGAAGAGACCGGGATTCCAACGGTGCTGCGCATGAGAAACATCATGCGCAGTCACTTCAGTGGGTTCCTGCTTCATTGAGATATCCAAGCGTTGCTAAAAAGCTCTGGGGTAACGCGCTAGGGTCGCCATCTGATTTTGCAGCCTCGTGTGGTGGCGCTCCGGTAGCAATCATTCGCCAAGACATCGAACAACATCGAACAACAGCAAACACCCCAACAGCCGACAACCCGAAACACCTTCGGTGTCCGCGCTATTCATCCTCCCCCTTAACCATCCTCCCCCTTAACGCAGGGGATTTCCGCGCACCCTGTTAAAACTTAAAAGAATTGCCCTCACAACGCCCTGAATACAGGCGGGAATCGGGCTTATGAACAGAAAGCTTTTTTTCACCAAGCGCTGGCAAGATCGGCCAAACCTTTGGGGGCTTTTTTCTCGTCCTCAAAGCTCACCCACTCATAGGACTCGGGACTGGCGAGCAAAGCGCGCAGCAACGCATTGTTCAAGGCGTGCCCTGAGCGAAACGCGCTGTAAGAAGCCATCAAGGGGCTGCCCAAGATGTACAAGTCCCCCATGGCGTCGAGGATCTTGTGTTTGACAAACTCGTCGTCATAGCGCAAACCCTCTGCGTTGAGCACTCGGTAGTCGTCCATCACGATGGCGTTGTCCAAGCCGCCGCCCAAAGCCAAGCCATTGGCGCGCATCATCTCCACGTCCTTGGTAAAGCCAAAGGTCCGCGCGCGTGCAATGTCTTGCGAGTAGCGGCCCGATTCCATGTCAAACACCACCCGCTGCCCCGTCGAATCCACCGCGGGATGCTGAAAATCGATCTCAAAACTCAAGCGAAAACCATGATAGGGCGAGAGGGTGGCCCATTTTTCTTGAACACCTTGACCTTGGCGCACCTGAACTTCTTTTAAAACACGGAGTATTTTTTTGGGTGCATTTTGCAGCTCAATCCCAGCAGACTGGAGCAAAAACACAAAGGAGGCCGCTGAGCCGTCCAAAATCGGCACCTCCTCGGCAGAGATGTCCACATACAAGTTGTCAATCCCCAAACCGCACAGGGCCGACATCAGGTGCTCAATGGTGTGCACCTTGACGTTGCCATTGGAGATGGTGGAGGCCAGCCGGGTGTCCGTCACACTTGAGGCCCGCACAGGGATGTCCACGGGCTGAGGCAAATCGATACGGCGAAACACAATGCCGGTGTTCACTTGGGCCGGGCGCAGGACCAACTCCACACGCTCACCGCTGTGAAGACCGACCCCCACTGCGCGGGTCATGGAACGAAGGGTTCTTTGTTTTAACACAAGTGCCATTTTACCCGACCCCCGAGAGCCTTGGTGCTCAGCCTTTGCAAAGCCGATGTAACCCTCGCACTTAAGAAGACAGGGCCAGGGCCCTGTTCATGGCCCGGCCCCACCAAGGATTCAAGACCACCGTCATCTTCAATCCGCTTGTTTTCTTAAAAAAGCCGGTATTTCGTAGTCGTCCATGCCGCCCGATGCCAAAGCGTCCACTTTGGCCGCGGCTTGAACGCGATTGGTGCGCCAGACACTGGGAACCGCCATGTCGGTGTAGTTGGGCTGCACAGGCGTTCTGGCTGTGGGCTGGTTCGCTGAGCTCGCTGAACTCGGTCCACTCGGGGTCATGCTGGCCGTGGGCGCACCCATTGACCCCTCATTGCTGCGCGACGCACTGGGCTCTGGGGCACTCGGCGCCAAAAACGTGGGGACAGGCATTTCCTGCACCGGGTTGGGCGCCACGTGGGCAGGGGACATTGGTGCGAAGGAACTGGGCAAAATCGCAGGAGGCTGCGAGAGCATCGGGTGTGGCGTGTAATGGGGGGAGACCATCACGGGTGCGTTGTCGGTGCCAGTGCGAATGACTTGCAGATTTTGCGCTTGACGCTTGCCTGTCACCGACAAGCCTGTTGCCACCACAGTCACGCGAATTTCGTCGCCCAAAGCATCGTCATAGGCCGTACCGTATATCACGTGTGCATCGTTGGACGCATAAGCACGAATGGTGTTCATGGCTTCACGCGACTCAGACAATTTCAAAGCACCCTTGGCCGCGGTGATCAAAACAAGCACGCCCTTGGCGCCACTCATGTCCACGCCTTCAAGGAGTGGGCAGGCCACCGCTTGCTCGGCGGCAATGCGCGCACGGTCTGGACCGCAGGCCACCGCTGTGCCCATCATTGCTTTGCCTTGCTCGCTCATGACGGTGCGAACGTCCTCAAAGTCGACGTTCACCAAGGCCTCGACATTGATGATTTCGGCAATCCCGCCCACCGAGTTGCGCAGCACATCGTTGGCAAATGCAAAGGCTGCGTCTTGAGACACATCGTCGCCAAAGACTTGGAGCAATTTCTCATTGAGCACAATGATCAACGAGTCCACGTTTTCTTCGAGCTCATTCAAGCCCGCTTCAGCGTGGTTCATGCGTCGCCCGCCTTCCCACTCAAAGGGCTTGGTCACCACCCCGACGGTCAAAATTCCCATCTCACGCGCGACTCGGGCCACCACGGGCGCTGCACCCGTGCCGGTGCCACCGCCAAGACCGGCTGTGATGAAGAGCATGTTACAGCCCTCCAAGGTGGCTCGAATGCTCTCGACCGCCGCCTCGGCGGCCTCACGACCGCGCTCGGGCCGGCTGCCCGCACCCAGTCCCGTGCTGCCGAGCTGAATGATCTTGTCGGCCGAACTCAGCTTTAAAGCCTGTGCATCGGTGTTGGCGCAGATGAACTCCACGCCTTTGACCCCACTTTTGATCATGTGCTCGACCGCATTGCCGCCACCACCGCCCACACCAATCACCTTGATTTGGGTGCCTGCGTTGAACTCTTGAACTTCAATCATTTCTATTGCCATTTTTAACTCCCATTCTCAATTTTTGCAGTTGCTTGTTGTATTGCTGTTTGTCATTTTTTGTTTTTATTGTTTTTATTGTTGTTGTGTTGCCCGTCCCAGCTGTTTGCAGCAGGCCTTCATCCGCTGCCACTCAATTTGGGTGGGGCCAGCGGCAAGTGCTCGCCACCGTGAGACTTGACGGCGCGTTGGGGAATTGACAGTTTCATTGCATTGGTCATTAGAAATTCCCCACAAACCAGTCTTTGACCGCACCAAAGGCCGTCTTCATCGAACCATTCTTTTGTGCGACCTTGAATCCCCTCAAGCGCCCCATACGGGCCTCCTCCAGGAGTCCCATGACCGTGGCGGCTCTGGGTTGCGAGACCATGTCGGCCAAAGCGCCGGCGTAATTGGGCACACCACGGCGCACGGGCTTTAAAAAGATGTCCTCGCCGAGCTCCACCATGCCGGGCATCAACGCACAGCCGCCCGTGATCACTATCCCTGAAGACAGCACCTCTTCAAACCCGGAGTCTCGAATCACTTGTTGCACCAAGGCATAAATCTCTTCGACCCGTGGCTCAATCACCCCGGCCAAGGCTTGTCGGCTGAGCATGCGCGGTCCTCGGTCTCCGAGGCCCGGGACCTCCACTTGGACCTCGGGATCGGCCAACAGTTGTTTGGCGTAACCAGACTCAACCTTGATGTCCTCGGCGTCTTTGGTGGGGGTTCTGAGTGCCATGGCAATGTCGCTCGTGATCAAGTCACCGGCGATGGGAATCACCGCGGTGTGCCGAATGGCTCCGCCTGTAAAAATCGCCACATCGGTCGTGCCCGCCCCAATGTCCACCAGCGCCACGCCCAACTCTTTTTCATCGTTGGTGAGCACCGAGCGGCTCGAGGCCAATGGGTTGAGCATGAGCATGTCAACATCCAAGCCACAGCGGCGCACACACTTCATGATGTTTTCTGCTGCGCTTTGCGCACCGGTCACGATGTGCACCTTGGCTTCAAGACGGATGCCACTCATGCCGATGGGCTCTTTGACATCTTGGCCGTCGATCACAAACTCTTGTGGCTCGACCAGCAAGAGGCGTTGATCGGTGGAGATATTGATGGCTTTGGCCGTCTCGACCACGCGCGCCACGTCCGGTGCGGTGACCTCTCGGTCCTTGACCGCAACCATGCCGCTCGAGTTGATGCCGCGAATGTGACTGCCCGTGATGCCGGTGTAGACCCGTGTGATCTTGCAGTCGGCCATCAACTCCGCCTCTTTGAGCGCTTGTTGAATGCTTTGCACGGTGGCATCAATGTTGACCACCACGCCACGCTTTAAGCCATTGCTTTGTGATACACCCAGGCCTGCTATTTTGAGCTCACCGCCAGCGAGCACCTCGGCCACCACGACCATCACTTTGCTCGTGCCAATGTCCAAACCGATCACCAAATCTTTGTACTCTTTTGCCATAATGACCCCTGACTTACCTCTTCAACGTTTGTGAGTCCACGGTGGTGATGCCCTTCAAACGAAGGGCATAGCCATGGTCGTGGCGTAAATCTGCAGATTCCAACGCGCTGACTTGTCGGTCATAGCGTTCACTCACCTGCGGCAAGGTTTTCGTAAAGTTGCTCACCCGAGAGACGATCTCTTGGGGCTCGCCGCGCCCTATCTCCACCATGCCGCCGTTGGTGAGCCGCGCGCTCCAACTGCCACGCTCACTCAAATTGAGTTCACTCACATCCAAACCCATTTTTTTAAACTCAGGCCTGACCAGATCAAACACCTGTAGCACCAGGCCCGATTGGTTATCGGGGCCCTTTAACTTGGGCAAGCCGTCCTCATCGACTTCTCCCCAATTGGCATCAAACACTTCGCCTTGCGCGTTGAGCAGACGCCCCTCTCCCTCTTGCCCCCAAAACGCCACCGGCTTGTGCTCGAGCAAAGTCACCCGAATGCGGTTGGGAAACTCTCTCTCGACCACCGCTTTGCGCACCCAAGGAATGGATTGAAAGGTTTGTTGGGCACGGGCCAAATCGACGGTGAAAAAGTTCCCCCTGATCTGCGGCGTCACATTGGCGCGGATGGTGAGGACGTTGTTGTGCTCGACCTCCCCAGTCAAAGTCATGGCGGTAATGGAAAAGAGCGGCAAGCGAACCAAGCCCCAGAGCATTCCGACGAGCACCATCAAGCCAAAGACCGACATCAAAAAGCGCGTCATGAATTGCATGAGCCGAATATCCACGGCGATGGGCTCGGGCTCGAGCGCTCGGTGGGTGCGGATGTGACGCGTCATGCCTGCCCTCCCCGATCTGCCAAAGCGTCGCCCGTCGCCCCCTCAGGCGTCTGGGTCTGCGTGCCCAGTTGTGCCAAACTCAAAATCTTCAAGCACAAGTCCTCGTAACTCAAACCCGCAGCCTTGGCCGACATCGGCACCAAGGAGTGCGAGGTCATGCCAGGAGAGGTGTTCATCTCGAGCAAAAAAGGCAGCCCGCGCTTGCTGCACCACATCAAGTCCGCACGCCCCCAGCCCCGACAACCCAAGGCTTGGTAGGCTGCCAAGGACAAATCCTGGACCGCTTTTTCCACGTCTATGGGCAAGCCGCTTGGGCAGGCGTACTTCACCGCATCGGTGAAGTATTTGTTCTCAAAATCATAATCACCTTGCGGCGCGTCAATTTTCACCACCGGCAGCGCTTTTGCATGGATGCCTGCGCCCAGCAGCGGGCAGGTGAGCTCGAGACCCACAATGAACTGCTCACACAAGACTTGGTGGTCGTACTTTCTCGCCAACACCACGGCGCGCTCAAACTCGCTCAAGTCGTGAACCCGGCTCACCCCAATGGAGGATCCCTCATGCGGGGGCTTGACGATCAGGGGGTAGCCCAGCTGTGCAGCAATCTCTTCGAGCTTGCTGCGCATGGCCAGATCCACAGCAGGCACCCCGGTCACCCCCGATGCACCCGACCCCTGCGCGCTGGTGGACGCAAAATCCGCCTCACCCAGTACCCGGCTCTCGGGGGTGCGCAGCCCCATGGCGTTCCAGACCTGCTTGGTCATCACTTTGTCCATCGCCAAGGCCGATGCCATGACGCCAGATCCCGTGTAAGGTACCCCAAGAAGCTCCAACGCACCTTGGACAGTACCATCTTCCCCCATACGACCGTGCAAGGTGATGAAGGCCCTCGTAAAACCTTGGGCCACCAACTCTTGCAAAGGCTGGCTCGCGGGATCAAAGGCGTGCGCATTCACCCCACGCGAACGCAAGGCCTCAAGAACGCCTTGACCCGACATGAGCGATATCTTCCGCTCCATGGAGCGGCCGCCCATGAGCACGGCCACTTTGTCTTGGGGGCCCAGCCCTGTTGGTATCGGTGCGCGCCCGGATATGCTCATACGGCCCCCTTGGCTGAAATTGCCGCACTGGCCTTCATGAGGCCGGGCACTTGACCAATGGAGCCCGCTCCCAAGCACATCACCACATCACCCTCTTTGGCAAGCGACAACATGAAGTCGCTGATGTCTTCTAAAGACTGGGCAAGGGCCACTTGCTCAAAACCTTGTATGCGCAAACTGCGCATCAATGCTCGCGAGTCGGCGGCCACGATGGGAGCCTCACCGGCGGCATAGACTTGGGTCAAGCACACCCAGTCGGCCAATTGCAGCACGCGCACAAAGTCTTCAAAGCAGTCGCGCGTGCGGGTGTAACGGTGGGGCTGAAAGGCCAAGAGCAAACGACTTTTGGGGAAAGCACCGCGTGCGGCCTCAATCGTGGCACGCAACTCCACGGGGTGATGCCCATAATCTTCAATCAAGGTAAAGTGCCCACCGCCTTTGGCCAGAACTGGTCCGTGGTTTTGAAAACGCCGACCCACACCGGAGAAATTTTGGAGTGCCGCTTGCACCGCTTCATCGGGAATATTGAGCTCGACCGCAATGGCAATGGCTGCCAGCGCGTTTCTGACATTGTGAATCCCTGGCAAATTCAAATCAATCTTTAAGCTCGGCAGCGTGACGCCGTTGCTGCGCACCACGTTAAAGTGCATGCGCGTGCCCACGGCCCGCACATCCACGGCGCGCACTTGTGCACCCTCGCTCAGTCCATAGGTGGTGATGGGGCGACTCACTGAGGGCAAAATCGAAGTGACGGCCGGGTCATCCAGGCACAGCACCGCTGCACCATAAAACGGCATGCGGTGGAGAAATTCGATGAAAGCGTTTTTGAGTTTCTCAAAATCGTGCCCGTAAGTCTGCATGTGATCTTCATCGATATTGGTCACCACCGCCATGATGGGGAGCAAGTTGAGAAACGATGCATCGGACTCATCGGCTTCGACCACGATGTAGTCGCCCGAGCCCAATTTGGCATTGGCACCCGCGCTGTTGAGTCGCCCGCCAATCACAAAGGTCGGGTCTAGGCCTGCTTGGGCCAAGACACTTGTCACCAAACTCGTGGTGGTGGTCTTGCCATGGGTGCCGGCAATGGCAATTCCCGTTTTAAGGCGCATCAACTCCGCGAGCATCACCGCCCTCGGAACCACGGGAATGAGCTTGGCATGGGCTTGAATGACCTCGGGGTTGTCTTCAGACACCGCAGTAGAAATCACCACAGCGTCAGCGCCTTTCATGTGCTCAGCGGCGTGCCCAATATAGGTCTGCACGCCCAAAGAAGCGAGTCGCTTGAGAACGGCCGAATCGTTCAAGTCCGAGCCCGACACCTCATAGCCCAAGTTCAATAGCACCTCGGCAATGCCGCTCATGCCCACCCCCCCTAGGCCCACAAAATGGATGCGTTTGATGGCGTGCTTCATGCCGCCTCCTCCGCCAGCCGTGCACAGGCCTTGACCATCACTTCTACGGCCTGGGTTTTTCTCAAGGCATGGGCTTTTTGTGCCATGGCGAGCAAACCAGGTCTTGACAACTCAGCCAACAAATGGGCCAAGCTGTTTGGCGTCAACTGGTTTTGAGCCATGAGCCACGCTGCACCCGAGTCCGATAAAAACTGGGCATTGTGGGTTTGGTGGTCGTCCACCGCAAAAGGATAGGGCACCAACAAAGAGGCCACGCCAATGGCCGCAATCTCGCTGATGGTGCTGGCTCCCGCGCGCGAGATGATCAGATCGACCTCGGCCATGGCGCTGGCCATGTCATCAATGAAAGCGGTGACTCGCACTTGATCGGTCAAGCCCAATGCCGCATAACGGGCGCTCAAGGCTTCTATTTGCTGGGCCCCACTTTGATGGGTGAGTTGGGGTCGAGAAGCCTCTGGCATCAAGGCCAAAGCAGCCGGCACCAATTCGTTCAAGGCCTGGGCACCCAAGCTGCCCCCCACCACCAACACCCGCAATGGCCCCGCAAAGGCCTGGTATCGGGCTTCGGGGCTGGACTGCGTGTTGAAGGCTTCCCGCAAGGGGTTGCCAATCCACTGACCCTTGGCCAAGGCATGGGGGAAAGCGCAATAAACCCGAGAGGTCAACTTCGCCAGGTAATGGTTGGCCATGCCCGCGATAGAATTTTGTTCGTGCAGGACCAATGGTCGGCGGCACAACCAGCTTGCAAGACCCCCTGGCGCACTCACATAGCCCCCAAATCCAATCACGACTTGGGGTTGGAGTTTTCTGATGACGGCCACACTTTGAAGCACAGCCTTCAATAGCGCCCAAGGCATCATGATCTTGGTACGCCAACCTTTGGCACGCACCCCTTTAAAGGACACCGCATGAAAGTCAATACCTTGGCGGGGCACGAGCTCGCTCTCCATGCTCGGCGTTTGCGTGCCCAACCAGTCGACTTGCCAACCGTCCCGACCCAAAGCTTGCGCCAAGGCAAGACCCGGGAAGATGTGCCCGCCAGTTCCTCCCGCCATGATCAAGGCCTTGGGACTCATAACCGTCCCCCGTGCATTTTGATGCGGTTTTCATAATCCACCCGCATCACCACCGCAATGGAGATCACATTCAAGAGAATCGCCGACCCCCCAAAACTCATCAGTGGCAAGGTGAGTCCCTTGGTTGGGAGGGCGCCCAAATTCACCCCAACATTGATAAAGGATTGGAAGCCCACCCAAATACCGACGCCCTGGGCAAAAAGACCCGCAAACACTTGGTCCATGGCAATGGCTTGTCGCCCGATGTACATGATTCGACGCGTGAGCCACATGAAGAGCCCAATCACACAAACAACGCCCACAAATCCAAATTCTTCACCAATCACGGCCAATAAGAAATCGGTGTGGGCTTCGGGCAACCAATGGAGTTTTTCCACACTGCCACCCAAACCTACCCCAAAAATCTCACCACGACCAATGGCAATGAGTGAGTGCGACAACTGGTATCCTTTGCCCATGGAGTACTTCTCTCCCCAAGGATCGAGGTAAGCAAAAATACGCTCTCGTCGCCAGTCGGAAAAATAGATGATGGAGCCAAACACCGCGACCACCACAAGCGCGATCAAAAAGAACATGCGCGCATTCACCCCGCCCAAGAACAAGATGCCCATGGCGATCACGGCAATCACCATGAAGGCCCCCATGTCGGGCTCCATCAAGAGCAACCACCCCGCCACCGCAACAGCAATCGCCATGGGAACAACAGAGGTGAAGAATTTTTCTTTGACCTCCATTTTTCTCACCATATAGTCCGCCGCGTAAAGCAGCACACCAAATTTGGCCAACTCGGAGGGCTGAAAATTCATGACCCCTAGTGATATCCAACGCCTCGCCCCATTGACCTCGCGCCCCAAATAGGGCACCACCACCAGGACCAACAGGAGCAAAGACGCAACAAATATTTGCTTGGCATGTTTCTCCCACGTTTGCAGTGGCACCAAGAATGCCGCCGCGCCAGCGATCATCGACAAGGCCAAAGAAAACAAATGGCGCACCAAAAAATGGGTCTGGGCGTAGTTGGCAAATTTGGGATTGTCGGGCATCGCAATCGAGGCCGAATAGACCATGATCAGTCCCCACATCATGAGACCCAAGGTGACAAAGAGGAGCGGTTGATCAAATGCTTTGACTTGCACGGGATATGAACTCGTGGCAGAAAACTGCACGCCATGCACGCGAACTGGCAAAACGTCGCTGCCACCCCAATCCGAGCCCTGTGGGTCCTTGGCTCGCCAAAAAGCCAAACGCTCCAGCCAAGCCCTGCTCGCGCGCGCCTCACCCATGGTGGACCTCCTGAGCAAGACTGTGGGGTTGAGCGGCGACCAAGTCGTTCACCGCCAATTGAAAGGCCTGGGCACGGTGCGCATAGTCCTTGAACATGTCAAAGCTCGCGCACGCCGGCGACAGCAAGACAGCATCTCCGCTCTTGGCCAACTCCTGAGCCACCACGACGGCTTGCGCCATGCTTTGTACCGTGATCATGGTTTTACCCAGGGGCTCGAGCACGTGTTTGATTTTGGGGCCATCCTCGCCCATCAAAATCACCGCCCGCACGCACTTGGCAACCGGCTCCAAAAGGGGTGAAAAGTCTTGGCCCTTTCCCACACCCCCTAAAATCACGACCAAGGGTCCCTCTTGACCCAAGGCGGCCAAGGCGGCACAGGTGGCCCCCACATTGGTGCCCTTGCTGTCGTCCACATACTGTACGCCGTCCAAGACCCGGATGGTTTGGAGGCGATGTGCCTCACCGCCATAATCTTTCAAGGCATGCAAGAGAGGCGCCATGTGGGCGCGCGTTGTGCACGCGAGCGCCAAAGCCGCCATGGCATTGAGCGCATTGTGTGGGCCGCGAATCTTGAGCGCATCCAAAGGCATCAAGCGCTGCGTGGGCAAGCCCTCCAGACTTGTGGGGTCGGGCTTCACCCCCGGCTCGTCGTCGTGGGCTCGCACGAGCCAAGTCATACCGGCGCCTTGCTCGATGCCAAAGTCTCCACCCCGCTCTGGGGCCCCTGCACCGTACTCAACCCATTTGGGCAGTGCTTCACGCGCTCTTCGTCCCCATGCGCTATTGGGTTTAAAGCCTGCCGATTTGGCGCTCAAGTTCGGCCGCAAGGCCAGCATCTCGGGGTCATCGCGGTGGATGATGCGGCAGGTTTGCGCGGCAAAAAGTCCCACTTTGGCGGCGCGATACTCCTTCATGTCTGCGTGCCAATCCAAATGGTCTTCGGTGATGTTGAGGATCACCGCAGCGGTGGGCTCAAACTCAGTGACCCCAAAGGCCTGAAAGCTCGAGATCTCGAGCACCCAGACATCCGGCAAAGCGTGCTCGCTTGCCCAACTGTGAATAGGCTCCGCTTCGAGAACCGAATGGAGTGCGTTGTGAGGCGCCTCGAGTGTTTCCTCCAAATACGCCTCAGCGGCCCGCGCGAGTTCGCCCCCTTGCACCACGTTCTCAGGTAAAGCGTTGTCTGTGTGCAAACCTGCATCTGCAATGGCGACATTGAGGACCATCACGGGCTGTGCTTGCTCAAGCTCGGCCCTCTGGCGACCTTTGGCGTGAAGGTCTCGCAATGCCTCCAAGTCCCCGTGCGTCAAATGCGCGCGCAAGGTGCCCAACAGTGTCGGGCCGATGTTGCCCGCAACCGCGACACGCTTTTTGGCTTTTTGCAGCATCTGGGCGCACAAACGGGTCACGGTCGTCTTGCCATTGGTGCCGGTAACCACGAGGACATCGGGTTGATAGTGCCCTGCCGCCTTGAGCTCATTGAGCGCCTGAGCAAACAGCGTCAACTCATTGCCCGTGCGCACGCCCTGAGCTGCTGCGGCTTGCCACAGCTTGCTCAGACTCTGGGGGCTCAGACCTGGACTCTTGAAGACCCCATCAAAATGCGCTTGGGTGAGGAGCTGCTCGTCCAAACTCGCACACACAAACTGGGCCTGGGGGAGCTCTCGCCTCAAGGCCTGAAGTTGGGGGGGGTCTTCTCGGTTGTCCGCCACCCACACGTTTGCCCCACAAAACACCCCCCACTGGGCCATGGCCAGACCTGAGTCGCCAAGTCCCAAGATGAGCAAGTTTTGATGAGCGAGGGTGAGCATGTGATGTCTTATCTCAACTTCAAGGTAGACAAACCCACCAAGCACAGCAGCATGGTGATGATCCAAAAGCGCACCACCACTTGTGTTTCGGGCCACCCGATTTTTTCAAAATGGTGGTGAAGGGGTGCCATCTTCAAGATGCGTCGACCCTCACCATATTTTTTCTTGGTGTATTTGAAGTAAGACACTTGCAGCATCACCGACAAGGCCTCCACCACAAAGATCCCGCCCATGATGGAGAGCACAATCTCTTGACGGACAATGACGGCAACGGTCCCCAGTGCAGCACCGAGGGCGAGCGCGCCCACATCCCCCATGAACACCTGAGCGGGGTGGGTGTTGAACCACAAAAAAGCCAACCCTGCACCGGCCAAGGCTGCACAAAAAATCAACAATTCCCCGGCACCCGGGATATAAGGAATGATGAGGTAGCGAGAATAAACTGAGCTGCCCGTCACATAGGCAAACACCCCCAGGGCCGAGCCCACCATCACCACCGGCATGATGGCCAAGCCGTCGAGCCCATCGGTCAAATTGACGGCATTGCTCGAGCCCACAATCACCAAATAGGTGAGCACCACAAAGCCGAGAACACCCAGGGGGTAGCTCACCTCTTTCATGAAGGGCAACATCAAACCCGCTTTGGGCGGTAAACTCAAATCAAAGCCTGATGAGACCCAACTCCAAAACAACTCCACCACTTTGTAGTTGCTGCTCTCTGAAATGCTAAAGACCAAGTAAAGTGCGGCAAGAAGTCCAATGGCCGACTGCCAGAAGTACTTTTCACTTGAGCGCATACCCTCGGGATCTTTGCGTACCACTTTTCGCCAATCATCGACCCAACCGATGGCGCCAAATCCAAAGGTCACCGCCATCACAATCCAAACAAAGCGGTTGGACCAATCTGACCACAACATCGTCGCCACCGCGATACCAATCAAAATCAGCACCCCGCCCATGGTGGGTGTTCCCGATTTGCTCAAGTGACTTTGCATGGCGTATTCACGAATCGGTTGGCCAATTTTGAGCTCCGTCAAACGCCGAATCACATAAGGCCCCGCGGCCAAACCGATCAACAAAGCGGTCAATGCGGCCATCACTGCGCGAAAGGTGATGTATTGAAAGACCCGGAAAAAACCCAATTCAGGCGACAAACTTTGCAGCCATTGGGCCAAGATCAAGAGCATGGGCTGTCCTTTGGGTTGGCGTGCTGCGATAAAACATGTTCAACGATGCGCTCCATGCGCATGAAGCGTGAGCCTTTGACCACAATGCTCTTGGCGCTGAGAAGTTGAGCATCGAGCTCTGCAAGCAGTTGAGCCAAGCCCTCGGCGCTGTCAACAAAGGCGCGAGGACTCGCTTTAGAAGTTGCGACTCCTGTTTTAGCGTCAGTCGATGTCTCGTCAAAGGCCTGAGCACTCGAGACGGACAACTCCCCCAAGGTGAGGAGCACATCGATGCCACAAGAGCGAGCATACGTCCCCACCTCCTTGTGGAAGCGCTCCCCGTGCTCACCGACCTCTCCCATGTCACCCAGCACCAAGACCGTGGGTTGGGGCAAATTTTTGAGCACATCGATGGCGGCCAAGACCGAATCGGGATTGGCGTTGTAGGTGTCGTCGACCAAGGTGAAGTTACGGGTTGGGTTGATCACGCGGTGCATTTGCCCGCGCCCCGACACGGATTGGAAGGCGGACAAACCTTGAGAGACGGCGCTCAATGGCACGCCTAGACTCACACAACAAGCCACACAGGCCAGTGCATTGTCCACATGGTGCTCACCCGCCATGTGCAGATCGAGCATCAACTCACCCTTTGGTGTCAACACCCGCATGGCGTAGTGATCTTCCACCCAGACGTGACTCAAAAGTTGCACCTGTGCACCTGGGGTTCGGCCAAAGCGACAGCATTGAGCACCTTGGGCCATGTTGACCCAAAGTGGCGCGAAGGGGTCGTCCATGGGAAAGACGGCCACCCCATCTGCGGGCAAGACTTCCAAGACATGACCATTTTCAATCGCCACCGCTTTGACGCTGCCCATGAATTCTTGGTGCTCGCGTTGGGCGTTGTTCACAAGCGCCACCCGTGGTCGAACCCATCTCGCCAAGCGGTCAATTTCACCCTCGTGGTTCATGCCCAACTCCAGCACCCCAACACGGTGATGCGCGCGCAACCGAAGCAAGGTGAGTGGCACACCGATGGCATTGTTGAAGTTGCCTCTTGTGGCCAAGGCGTTCTCCCCAGCCCAAGCAAACAGCACACGGGCAATCATTTGGGTCACGGTGGTTTTGCCGTTGCTGCCGGTGACGGCAATCAAGCCCAAGTCAAATTGGGCGCGCCATGCAAGGGCGATTTCACCCAAAGCGCGGGTGGAGTCCTCGACCTCAAAACCGGCCAAGCCAGCGGCGGCAAGACCAGACTGAGCGACGGCACCCACAGCGCCCCGCGCTTTGGCTTGCCCCAAAAAATCATGCCCGTCAAACGTCTCGCCCTTGAGCGCAACAAAGAGGTCTCCCGGCAAGAGCGCTCGCGAGTCCGTTTGCACCCGCTCGATCAAGGGCCTTGCGCTTGGAGCGCTTGGAGCGCTTGCAGCGTTCGCACCTGCCTCGATGGGCGTCACCTCTTGCGCGCGCAATTCAGGCGCTGAGACCAAGAAGCCTTGCAACTGCGACCAACTCATATTCATGGGTGCGGCCTCAGCCCCAAGGACTGGCCTCGTCGCATTGGACACGGGCTCACCCACCGTGTTTGACGCTGGCGCTGCCAGATGGGTCTGCGACGGTGGCACGAGCGTGTTAAGCACGGCGCACTCCCATGTTGACTTGGCGTTTGGCTCGCTCTTGCAGCAATGCATGGGCCACCACCTCTTGATCAGAAAATGCCGTCCTCACACCGCCCACGTCTTGGTACGTTTCGTGCCCTTTGCCTGCCACCAAAATCCAGTCCTCTACCGCCGCACTGGAGAGCGCAAATTCAATGGCGAGCTTGCGGTCAACTTGCCGAACCGCTGAGCCTAGGCGCATGCCCGACTCGATGTCGTCCATGATGGCCTGGGGGTTCTCATGCCGAGGGTTGTCTGAGGTGAGCACCACTTGGTCGGCCAAGCTCTGGGCCGCATGCCCCATCAAAGCACGCTTGGAACGGTCTCGGTCTCCGCCACAGCCCATCACGCACCAGAGCTTGGCGCTTTGTGACTGGGTCATTTCTTTCAATGTCAAGAGCACTTGCTTCAAGGCATCAGGCGTGTGGGCGTAATCGATCACGATGCTTGGCGTACCTTCTAGTGCCATGCGCTGCATACGACCATTGACAGCGTCTAGCGCTTGACATTGCGTGAGCACATCTGACCACTCAACCCCGAGCGCCAACAAGGTACCCACCACCGCCAACACATTGCTCACGTTGTAGCGCCCCAAGACCTTGAGCTCAAAGGGTGTGCGCTGAGAAGCGCAAGCGAGCTCAAAGTCCCAAGTCCCCTCGGGGGTCAGTCGGATCAGGTCTGCAGTGACCAGTCGACTCATCAAACACTCCACTTCACCCCACGGCACCTTCAAGTCTTTCAATACGCTCAAGACCCTTGCGCGATTGTCCACAGCGGTCGTATAAGCAAAGATTGGGCTGCGGGTGGTTTTGTCTGGGTGGCCTGGCGCACTTTGAGCTGCCGCAACCATCTCAAAGTACAAGTCCCAGCCGTGCGCGTCGTCGAGATTAATCACCACAGCCTTGGGATTCATTTCGGTAAAGAGTGTTTTTTTGGCCTGCCAGTAAGACGTCATGTCGCCGTGGTAATCCAAATGATCTTGCGTGAGGTTGGTGAAAACCGCGACCTCAATGTGGGTGCCAGCGAGTCGCCCCTCTTTCAAGCCAATGGAGGACGCCTCGAGCGCCAAGTGGGTCAAACCCTCGACCTCGCAGTCGCGCAAGGCCTGCTGCAGCTCATGGGCTTCCATGGTGGTGAGCCCAGTCGTGACGGCGTGAGAAAGCACTGGCTTTAATGTCAAGGGTGCGGTCTTGTTGCCCATCCCAGCGTCCTCAGTGGCTCGCGCCAAGCTCTTTTCCAAACGCCCAAACCCCAATGTGCCCGCCACTGCACAGGGACGACCCATCTTGGAGAGCGCTTGCGCGAGCCACCAAGTACAGGTGGTTTTTCCGTTGGTTCCCGTCACCGCCAAGACCTTGATCTCGCGCGACGGGTTGCCATGGTAGTGGGCGGCCACCCAGCCTCGCGAGGCTTTAAGGTGGGGCATGAAGGCCAGGCGAGGATCCTGGGTCAAGGCCTCTGCGGCCTTTGCGCTCATGCCTGTCAAGGCGCGCACGGCGCTTGAGATGGCCTTGGGATCATCGCCTTGCAAATCCACCAAACAAGCGCTCACCCCATGGGCCAGGGCCTGGGCCACCTGGGTTCTGGCGTCAAAGTTGTGGCCTGCGTAGGCCAAAAAGACATCCCCCTCTTGGACCATCCTTGAGTCTGTCTGCAAGGTCGGCACACGGCCCTTTAAGGTCATCGCGTTGGCGTGTTGGGCGCGTGAATGGAGCCATTTGGCCGCCTCTTGGTCAGAGTACAAGCATCGCATCAAAACGACTCCGGCTCGGCTTTGGCCACGACTTGGGGCTTGACGTGCATATCGGGCTGAACCCCCATGACCCTGAGCGTTTGCTGCACAGTTTGACTAAAAACGGGCGCGGCGACGTCGCCACCAAAATAAAACCCATCGGTGGGCTCATCGATCATCACCGCCACAACAATGCGGGGGTTTTCAATGGGGGCCATGCCGACAAAAAAGCCGCGGTACTTATTGCCGTAGCCGCTTCCTTGCATCTTGTGGGCTGTCCCTGTTTTGCCGCCCACCGAGTAGCCCATGGTTTGCGCTTTCGGGGCAGTTCCACCCGCCTCGGTCACCATGTGCAACATCTGCCTCACATCATCGGCATGCACTTTTGAGATGACCCGCACACCGAGGACTGGCTCATCGTGTTTTAACAAGGTCAAGGGGATGATCTCGCCTTCTCTGGCAAACAAGGTGTAGGCATGGGCCAACTGAAATAAGCTCACCGACAAGCCGTATCCATAGCTCATGGTGGCTTGCTCGATGGGGCGCCAGGTTTTGAAAGCCCTCAGCTTGCCACCCACCAAACCGGGGAAAGGCACTTGGGGTTTTTGCCCAAAACCGACTTGCGTGAAAATGCCCCACAACTGTTGGGGCGGCATTTGCAATGAAATTTTGACCGCGCCAATATTGCTAGACTTTTGAATGACTTGGCGCACCGAAATGGCGCCGTTTGGGGAGTCGTCTCGAATGGTGAACCCACCCATGGCCAACTTGCCCGCACCGGTTTGAATGATGGTGTCAGGCGTCACGATGCCTTGCTCGAGTGCGAGCCCCACAACAAAGGGCTTCATCGTCGAGCCCGGTTCAAAAGTGTCGGTGATGGCACGGTTGCGCAACTGCGCCCCCGTCAAATTGGTGTGGCTGTTGGGGGTGAAGCTCGGGTAGTTGGCCAAGGCCAGCACCTCGCCGGTGTTGACATCGAGCACCACCACACTGCCTGCGAGCGCTTTGTGGGTGAGCACCGCATCTTTGAGCTTTTGGTAGGCGAAATACTGCACTTTGGAGTCAATACTCAACTGCAAATCTTGGCCATCGATCGGTGCCAAGGTCTCGCCCATGTCTTCGACGGCCTCGCCAAACCGATTTTTAATGATGCGCCTCGAACCCAAATGGCCAATCAAGCTGTTGTTGAAGGTGAGTTCAGCACCATCTTGCCCATTGTTTTCGATGTTGGTGTAACCCACCACATGTGCCACGGCCTCACCCTCAGGGTAAATGCGTTTGTACTCCTTGTGAATCCCAATGCCGCGGATTTTGAGGCCCTTGACTTGCGTGGCCACAGGCTCGTCGACCATGCGTTTTAACCAAACAAAGCCTTTGTCTTCATCCTTGGTGCGGTTTTGCAATTCCTGCAACGGCACATCGATCAGCTTGGCCAATTGTGCCCACTTGACCGGATCGCGATCGAGCTCATCTGGTGTCGCAAAGATACTGGGCACGGCGACACTCGAGGCCAAAATTTGACCATTGCGATCAAAGATTTTGCCGCGGTCGGCGGGGATGTCTTGGTGGCGCACAAAGCGAACTTCACCCTGGCGCTTGAAGAAGTCGTTTTCAAAGACCTGAACAAAGGCTGCGCGAACAATCAGCCCCAAAAATCCCAAAGCAATGAGCGCCACGATGAACTGACTGCGCCAAATCGGCGTCTTGCTCGCAAGCAGGGGGCTGGAGGTAAATTGAACGCTTTTGCGGCTCATGGGACATCGATCCTTGGGCTACTCTCACTTTTGAGGACCGGGGCACCAGCGAGCTGGGTTTTGAGAGGCGGACTCACAAAGGGCGACAAGAATGAGGGCGCGCCTTTGGGGTGGGCCTCCTTGGCCACGTCATGGGGCTGGGTGGGCTCGAGCACATACTGCGTGATGGCGGGCGTCACGTTTTTCATGTGCAATTGCTCTTTCGCCACTTGCTCCACCCTGAGGGATGTCCCCTGATAGCGGCGCTCGACTTCAAGGCGCTCTCGCTCCAAGTCCAGTCGTCTGGCCTCGGAGCGGGCATGGTCGTACTCGGTGTAGAGGCGCCTAGAGTCGTACTGTGTTCTGACCAAATAAAAAGCGCTGCAAAGCACCGCAATCAAGAGCAAAACATTGACCCGTGTCATGCGAGTGCCCCAGTTGGGCTTGAGAGTTTTTGTGCGACTCGCATGATGGCCGAGCGCGCACGCGGATTTCTTTTGATCTCTTCGTCGCTGGGTTTGACACGCGCAATACTTTGCAACTGCATGGCTTTTGGCACAGCAAAGGGCGCACGCCGGTCAAAGGGCGCTTTCGAATGCTTGGCTATGAATTGTTTGACAATTCGATCTTCGAGCGAATGAAAACTAATTACCACCAATTTGCCACCTGGTTCCAAAATATTCAAACTTGCCTCTAACGCCTGTTGCAACTCTTCAAGCTCGCCATTGATGAAAATCCGAAAAGCCTGAAATGTGCGCGTTGCAGGATCCTGGCCCGACTCGCGGGTTTTGACCGCGCCAGCCACGAGTTGGGCCAACTCTGCGGTGGTTTGAGGAGCGCCCCGTTCTTGTCGGCGAGCAACAATCGCCTTTGCAATCTGTAGAGCAAACCGTTCTTCTCCATACTCACGAATCACCTGCGCAATCTTGTCTTGTTCGGCACTTTGAAGCCAGTCCCTCAGGGGCTCGCCCCTCGTTGGATCCATCCTCATGTCCAAGGGGCCGTCGAAGCGAAATGAAAAGCCACGCTCGGGGTTGTCGATCTGCGGCGAGCTGATCCCCAGATCCATCAACACACCCGCCACACTGAGAGGTGGCAGATCGGCCAAATGCACAAAGCCCTCGTGCCGTATCGAAAAACGCGGATCTTGAATCTGTTGGGCTACCAGCACCGCTTCGGGGTCTTTGTCGAATGCGATCAAAGACCCGCTCGCATTGAGCTTGGATAGAGCAAGCGCCGAATGCCCACCCCGGCCGAAGGTGGCGTCGACAAACACGCCCGGACGCTGCACCTCTAAGGCATCGACCGCCTCGTGCAACAACACGGTGTTGTGCGTCCATGTGGCTTGCTCCATCGAGCTTAGAAGGAAAATTCTTTGAATACATCGGGCATTTGTGCTTTCATGGCCAAGGCCTCTTGCGACTCATAGGTGGGCTTGTTCCAAATCTCGAAATGGTTGCCCATTCCGAGCAATATGACCTCTTTTTCAATGCCCGCGGCGTTTCTGAGTTCAGGCGACAGCAACACCCGAGACGTGCCATCCATCTCCACGTCCATGGCGTTGCCCAAGAAAATTCTTTTCCACCACTGCGCATCCATCGGCAAGGCTGCTATGCGGGCGCGAAACAACTCCCACTCGGGTCGGGGGAACATCATCAAGCAGCCATGGGGATGGCGTGTGACCGTGAGCTGTGAGGCGGCATTGACGGCGAGCACGTCGCGGTGCCGGGTCGGTATCGATAACCGCCCTTTGCCGTCCAAACTCAACGATGATGCGCCTTGAAACACGATTTAAATTCCCTTTGAATGACACGCCCACGGGGTGCAACAGGGCCGCGTACAAAACGCTCCCTCCATTGGTCAAAAAGTATAAACTTTTTCCCACTAAATTGCACTTTATTGCACTGTATCAGGAATTAAAAATTTCGCAACAGGTATTTATTGCTTTTTTCAATGAAATCAATGACTTAGCTTGATTTCGTCGAAATATTCAAGATGAATATCGTTAAAAATGAAGGACTTAGGAATAGAACTGCATGTGACGGATGAATAACAAAGACCGCCGTGGCGATCGTGGAAATTAACTGGCAAGGGCTGGATGCTGTCGCAAGACTCAGACACTCACGAAACATCTCTTGGTGAGGCGTGCACGCGCCGCTGTCAAAAAACGGGGACCTTATCCCTGATTTACATACCGCTTACCCACCATTAGACAGACATTTTTTGACGGGCCGCATACCATTGCTCTTCAAACTCCATTGAACTGACATACCCCAGCGAAGAATGCAATCTGTTGAAATTGTAAAAGCTCATCCAACTCATCACCTCGTCCACAGCGTCTCGTCTGGTTGCCAATCTTTGACCCTAGAGCCGGCCAACTTTTAGGCTGCCCCAGAAGCTCTGCGTTGGTGCATTATCCCAACAATTGGCTCTTCGACTAGAGGCGTTTGCGGACAACAAACTCATATGTATTGACCTGTCAACCCCACCGATTAAATGGGTTTTACTTTCTCTGATTTTAAATGGACTAAGAGCAGAGCAGACTCAATACGACGGTTGATCAGTCTCATATTCGCGGGTTGGT
>TBL_comb47_HYPODRAFT_10000422_pt1 | contig 56035 bp, 65 predicted proteins | sample TroBogypolimnion_40_FD_10682 | JGI IMG/M metagenome (IMG submission 10682)
CGCCTGCGTGGTTACGAGCGGATCCCTTCCGTCTTGCCCCCCATGGAGGGCCCACCCCAGACGCTTTCGGCCACCTACCTGCAGCGGCAGAAGCTGTCCCGCCGTCTGGCTCATCTGGGTTTCCACCAGACCGTGACCTACGGTTTCATAAGCCCCGAGGCTGACGGGGCCTTCTCGGCGCCAGACAACCCTCCCGAGGGGCGGACCCTGTCCAATCCCCTGGGCCTGGAGTACTCCGTCATGCGGGGCTCCCTCCTGCCCAGCCTTCAGACCACGGCCGAGCAGAACCTCCGCCAGGGCGCCCGGGAAGTGAGGCTCTTTGAGCTGGGACCGGCCTACACCAGTTCCCCCAGCGGTCCCCGGGAGGTGCCCAGCCTGGCCTTGGTCTGGGGCGGCACCCTGGGCGGGCAGGACTACCTCACACCTGCCAGGGCTGTCCGGGAGGCGGACCTCACCGGCATCGCTCACGACCTTGGCCTGACCCGGGCCCCTGAGGTCCGCAGCCTGGGTGAGGGGCTCTTCGGCCTGGAGCTCCCGCTGGCAGACCTGCCCCTGGCCGGGGACCGGATCATTCCGGCCTTCCGCCCCTTCAGTCGTTTCCCGGTGGTGGAGCGGGACCTCTCCCTGCTCGTGGACCTGGGCCAGACCTACGAGGCCCTTGCAGCGGCCATGCGGGTGGCCCTGCCAGCGGACACCCTGCAGGACTTGCGCTGTGTGGACGTGTTCCGGCACCGGAGTCTACCCGAAGGACGCCAGGCCTGGCTGCTGCGCATGCGCTTCCAGGCCGATCGCACCCTGGTCGGTGACGAGGTGGATGGCTGGATCGCGGCAGCCCTGGGCGCGGCGGAGTCCCTCGGGGCGAAGCTCCGGGCGTAGAATCGAGAAGGGGCAATCATGGATCTACTCAAGCAGCTCGAATCGAAGATGCAGGCCCTGGTCCTGCAGCGCAACCAGTTGAAGGATGAGCTGGATGCCCTCAAGGCCAGCGGCTCCAGCGCAGACCAGGAGTTGCGTTCCCTACGGGGGCGCCTGGAGGAGGCCCAGGCCGCCCAGACGGCCCTGGAAAAGGACCGCGAGGAGACCCGCGAGCAGGTGGCTGCCATCCTCCGCGCCCTGGAGGCCTTGGGATGAGGCCACCCCTCCCGCTGCCGGGCACTCGTCCGGTCACTGTGATGGTGCAGGGGCGGGCTCTGCAGATTCAGACCGATGACCCCGAAAGGCTGGAGGCAGCGGTTCGGGTTCTGGAGGATACCTTTCAGGCCATGGATTCCCAATGCCAGTTAAGATGGGGGAGCGTCCCGAAGGGCCTGGACACCCCGTCCTGGTACCTCCTGGCCGCCCTGAACCTGGCGCACCGCACGGCGCGTCTGGAGCAGGAAGCCAACCAGCACACCCACAACCTGGAACAGACTCTCTCCAAGCTACTGAACGATGTTCCGGACGAACCTTCCGCCCCTGTGCCCCTTCTGGATGAGGACGGAGACTGATTTCCCTGCGAGGCCCGTGATTATGGCCAAGCTCTTGTTCCGTAAGTCGACTAGGGAGACCTTCCCCCTGTCCTGTGCGTTCCGCGCGTCGGCGCGCCTTAGCCAGGGACTCTGGTCTCCCCCCTATAAACTAGGGAACTCGGCACGCCTCCACGACTGAGCGGGGATCTTCAAACTGGTGCTGGTGGCTCTTGGATCCTTTCCCTGGAGTCGCCGATGAATCTAACATCCTGGATCTTCCTATTCCTTTTCTTTGCAGCTTCGGTGGTGGGGCTGTTGGCTTTCATGCGGATGCAGAAGGCCACCATCGAGGCGTCACAGGCACAAGCCAAGGCTGAATCGGATATCAAGACCGAGCGGGAACACCTCTTGGCTGAAGCCCAGAAGGAAGCCCAGCGGCTCCGGCAGCGGGGTGAGCAGGAGGCTGAATCCGTTCGCAAGGAATCCGAGCTGAAGGCCAAGGAGCAGGCTCTGACGGCCCGACAGGAGGCGGAAAAGCTGCTGACCGAGCGCCAGAAGAACCTGGAGAAGCAAGAGCAGCGCGTTCAGTCCAAGGAAGAGGGGCTGGACAAGAAGGTCCAGCAGCTGGACCAGAAGTCCAAGGATCTGGAGACCCTCACCGAGAAGCGCAAGGCCGAACTGGAGCGCCTGGAGGGCCAGCAGGCCGAGGCCAAGCAGCTGGTGGAGGCCCAGGCCAAGCGCCTGGAGGAGGTCGCCGGGCTGACCCGGGAGGACGCCAAGAAGGAACTGATCTCGCAGCTGGAATACTCCGCCAAGATGGACGCCGCCAAGCTGGTGCGCCGCATTGACGAAGAGGCCCAGGAGGAGGCCGCCAAGCGGGCCCGCTGGACCATCGGTGCCGCCATCCAGCGTGTGGCCTCAGACGTCGTGACCGAACAGGCCGTCAGTTCCGTGCAGCTGCCCAGCGATGACCTCAAGGGCCGCATCATCGGCCGCGAAGGCCGCAACATCCGGGCCCTGGAAAAGGCCACGGGCTGCGACCTCATCGTGGATGACACCCCCGAGAGCATCGTTGTCTCCAGCTTCGATCCCATCCGCCGCGAGGTCGCCCGCCAGGCCATCCTGAAGCTCCTGGCCGACGGCCGCATTCACCCCGCCCGCATCGAGGAAGTGGTCGAGAAGGTCAAGGTGGACATGGACCAGCACCTGAAGGAGATCGGCGAAGCCGCCTGCATCGAACTGGGCTTCCCGGACGTCCACCCCAAGCTGCACAAGCTGGTGGGGCGTCTGAACTACCGCACCTCGTACGGCCAGAATGTCCTGGAGCACACCAAGGAAGTGGCCCGCATTGCCGAATACATGGCTGGCGAGATGGGCGCGGACGCCCGGCTCTCCCGCCGAGCCGGCCTCTTCCATGACATCGGCAAGGCCATCGACCGTGAGGTGGAGGGTACTCACATCGAGATCGGCATGCAGCTGATGCAGCGCTACGGAGAGAAGGAAGAAGTCATCCACGCCATGAGCTGCCACCACGGGGACTTCGAGCCCCGCACCGTGGAAGCCATGCTCATCACCGCTGCCGACGCCCTCAGCGCGGCTCGGCCCGGCGCCCGCCGCGAGATGATGGAGACCTACGTGAAGCGTCTGGAACAGCTGGAGGGCATCGCCAACAGCTACAAGGGCGTGCAGAAGAGCTTTGCCATGCAGGCGGGCCGCGAGATCCGCATCCTGGTGGATGCCGGCTCCGTGAACGATGACCAAGCCTATTGGATTGCCAAGGACGTCTCCCGCCGTATCGAAGCTGAGATGCAGTACCCCGGCCAGATCAAGGTCACGGTGATGCGCGAGCTGCGCGCCGTGGAGGTCGCCCGCTAGGCACCCGGCGGGAGCCCACCCATGAAGACGGTCCTGCTGCTCGTCCTCAGCAACATCTTTATGACCTTCGCCTGGTACGGGCACCTGAAGCACAACCGGGACAGCCCGCTCTGGATCGCAATCCTTGTGAGTTGGGGCATCGCCTTTTTTGAATATTGCCTCATGGTGCCCGCCAACCGGGCGGGCTTCGGCCGCTTCAGCCTGCCCCAGCTGAAGGTGATCCAGGAGGTGGTGACCCTCCTGGTCTTCGCCGTCTTCGCCGTGGTCTGGATGCGCGAGCGGCTCCACCTGAACCACCTCTGGGCGGGGCTCTGCCTGGTGGGGGCGGTCTTCTTCATGTTCCGGCGCTAGTCAGACTCCCCCGGGCCTCAGGTGGATGAGACCCCGCTTGAGGGCGATCATGGAGGCCTCGGTGCGATCCTTGGCCTGGAGCTTCCGCAGCAGGTTGTTCACGTGAATCTTCACCGTGGGTTCCGCCAGGCCCAGGGCATCGGCAATCTCGCGATTGCGCTGGCCCTGGGCCAGGAGGCGCAGCACGTCCAGCTCCCGGGGCGTGAGTCGCTCCGCCTCCATGGCCTCCACCAGGCGGGCGGCGGTGGCGGGGGGCAGGTAGCGCTGGCCGGCGGCCACGGCCCGCACCGCCTCGATGAGAATGGCCCGGCGCACACTCTTCAGCAGGTACCCCCGGGCCCCGGCCTCCAGGGCCCGCTGGATGTCCGCATCCCCGTCGAAGGTCGTGAGCACCAGGATGCGGGCATCGGGATCCTCGCGGCGGATTGCCAGGATCGCCTCCACGCCGCTTTGGCCGGGCAACTGCAGGTCCATGATGGTCACCGTGGGCTGCAGCTTCCGCCATGCGGCCACTGCTTCCCTGCCATCCCCGGCTTCGCCCACCACCTCCAGGTCCGGTTCGCCCTCGTGCAAGATGGCCACGAGGCCGTCCCGGACGATGGGATGGTCATCGACGATGAGGAGCTTGATGCGATCGGTTGGTTCGAGGTTCATAAGGGCCACCTTCGGAGCGGAAGGGTGAGGGTGATGCGGGTACCGAACCCCGGGCTGCTGTCGATGTCCATATGGCCACGCCACTTCCGGAGGCTCTCGCGGATGCTGCGCATGCCGTAACCTGCAGCGCTGGCGGTGGGGTCGAAGCCCTGGCCGTCGTCCTCCACGCTGAGGTGGACATGGCGGCCCTCGAACTGCAGTACCGTCCGTACCCAGTGGGCCTTGCCATGGCGCAGGGCGTTGGTGAACAGCTCCTGGGCCATGCGGAGCAGTTCCTCCTCCAGGCGCGGCGGGATGGGCCGGGGCTGCCCCGTTTGGACCAGCTCCACCTGGATCTCGGTACCCGCCAGCAGGCGATCCGCAAGAGAGCGCAGAGCGCCCAGGAGGTCCATGCCCTCCAGCTTGCGGGGGCTGAGGGACATGACAGAACGCCGGGCCTCCTGGAGGCTGGCCACGGCCAGGTTCCTTGCATGATCCAGGCGGGTCAGGACCGGGGTCGGATCCCCGCCCATGTGGCCCAGCTTGGCCTCGGCGGCCTCCAGCTGAAGCAATACCCCCGTGAAGCCCTGGGCCAGGTGATCGTGGATCTCACGGGCCATGCGGTTCCGCTCGGCGAGCACGGCGGAACGGGCCTCCACCTGTTGGAGACGGAGGCGCAGGAGCCACCAGGCAAAGGCCGCGAGGGCCAGGGCGCACAGGGTCCAGAAGGCAGGCCGTTGGTGCAGGAATGGCTCCACCACCACGGCCACGGACTGCTCCGAGGGTGGGTCGTCATCGTCCAGGCGCCAGGCCTGGACGACGAAGCGGTATGAGCCTGGGGGCAGGTTCGAGTAGGCCGAGAACCGGCGGTCGCCCACGTCGCTCCAGAGGCGGTCCCAGCCTTCAAGCCGGTAGCGGAAGCGGATTTTATCGGCCCGGGTCAGGGAGGTGGCGGTGTAGTAGACCTCGAAGCGGTGGGTACCCGATGGCACATGAATTGGTGTGCCCTCAGGCAGCACGGTCTCATCGCTTTCCGCCTTCAGAAGGTGAAGCCGGATGGGGGGCCCCGGGGGTGTGGTCAGGTTGCCATCCAGGCGGCAGAGGCCCCGGATGGTGGGGAAATAGAACTCTCCCTCGCGGCTGAGCCAGGCCGCGGGCTGGGCTCCACCAAAGGTCTCCCGCGAGGGCATGCCGTCGTGGTGGTCATAGACCACCGGTGCCAGGAGGGTTGGCTGACGCAGCCCCTTGAGGAGCGCGGCCAGGGGAATGCGCAACACCCCCTGCCCAGTGCTGAGCCACAGGCGCTCTCCTGGGTCTTCGAGGATGGCGTGAATGGGCACTTGCAGCGCCTCGGGCGGATTCACCACGGATTGGAAGCCCCCATTCCGATAGCGCCTCAGGCCGTCCGGGGTGCCGACCCACAAATTGCCCTTGGCATCCAGGTGCAGGGCCTGGGCACCACTGGAGCCCAAGCCCTCTGCCCGGCCCAGCCACCGGGCCTGATCGGCGGCCAGCAGCCCCAGGCCCATCGTTCGGTTGGCGAGATAGAGAGGATCGGGCCCGCCCCCGGCCATGGCCACCACGCCCTGGATGGAGGGCAGATGGAGTGGGGCCTGGCCTGGTGCGACTTTCACCAGGCCCTGGTGGGCCTTGGCCACCCAAAGGGTACCTTGGGGATCCTCGTAAATGGAGAGGACTGGCTCTGGTTGGCTGGTCTGGGACCAGGACTGCCGATGAATCTGACCCTGATCTAGAACAAAAATCTCGCCCTTCCGGGTGCCCAGCCAAAGGCCGCCTGCCTGTCGGGGCCAAAGGGCCGAAAGGGGGCCGTCAAAGGCGGATTTTGGAAACTTGCGCTGCAGATGGCCGTTCAGCAGATGGCCCAGGCTCAGGTCCCCGGTGAGGCACCAGACTTCCCCAGCACGGTCCTGGCAGACCATGCTCACGGGTTCTTCCGGATCTGCATCCAGCAAGGGGATGGGCCTGAACGGAACCGGGTAGATGACGCCCATGCCCCGATCCGCGGTGCCCCACCAGAGGGCACCGGAGCTGTCTTCCATGAGGGCCCTTGGGGTCCAGCGGGAGCCGGGGGTGGTCTCCAGGCGGCCGGAGGCGGTGTGGCGGTAGAGGCCTCCCTGCTCCAGCCCAATCCAGAGGCTGCCATGGCGGTCCAGCAGCAGGTGGCTGATGGGTTTTGATGGCAGGGACCGGGCCCAGGCCGGGGTCTGCAGCCGACCCTCCTCGAACTGCTGCAGGCCCTGGGTGCGGGTACCCACCCAGAGGGTGCCGTCCAGGCCGGTATCAAGGGCAGTGATCTCTGGGGCCAGCGCCGCCAGGACCAGGCGCCCTTGCTTCAGACGCCAGAGGCCCGAGCTGGCGGTGCCCACCCAGAGAATGCCTTCGCGATCTTCAGTCAGAGCCCGGATCTCAAGGTGCGCCGCCGCAGACTCCACGGGATGGAAGCTGCCTCCGTCGAAGCGGAGCAGGGGGCCTTCCGCCGGCGCGGCCCAGAGAATGCCCTGGCGGTCCCTAAGCAGGTGGCGGATGGGCTGGTCTGGCAAGCCCTCGGTTAGGCCATAGGCGCGCACGGCGCCCTTTTGGAAACGGTAGAGCCCGGATTCCCGAGTGCCAATCCAGAGGGTCCCATCTGGGTCCTGGGCCAGGCACTGGACCTCATTGTGGACGAAGCCAGGCACGTTCAAGCGGGAGTAGGTCTCGAAGGAGGCGCCATCAAAGCGGAGCAGGCCTGCCGAAGTGCCGATCCACAGGTAGCCATCGCGACCTTCCAGCAGGGCCAGGGCTGCATCCTGGAGCAGCCCCTCCTCGCTGCGGAAGACCCGGTGGGCATGGTTCGAAAGGGGGCGCCCCGGTTCCAGCGCCGGTGACCCACCTGCCGTCCACAGCCAGACCAGGACGAGAAGCACCCACCGGAGAGCTCCCGGGTGTCGAACGTGTGCTTCTCTCGTTACAGCTGGCATCGAAGCTGAAGGGTAGGACATCGGCCCGGGTGGGGCAATTGGGAAGGGCAAGGGGCTGTTACCCAAGATCGCTTTCCTGGTCTCGTCAGGGGTGCGCCCCCTGTGCGTTCGTACCCACTTAGCAAACAGGCTCTAGTCCTTTAGGTCTAGATAACAGTTCCCATTGGGGATATGGGCAGATGTCTCAGCTTGGATAAAAGTGTAGCTACAGACAAAATACCGTCAGACCCAGGTAACGCTTGTCAATCAGCCACGGCGGCCTTCCTGTTTTTCACTCAAACATGGACCCCAAAAACTTGAATGATCAAGCCCGCGGACGATGAATCACTCACCAGGCCCCTTCAGTCCGATCCAGCCCAGTCCCAGCCAGAACCGCCAGCAACCTCGGGTGTCGCTATGAACAGCATTTGGAATCGGATCAGGATCATGCGCGCCCTGGGTATCGCTGTGGTGGCCCTGGTCACGCTGGGGTGCGGCAGCGGCAAGGGGGCGGGCAGCGTGGCCCAGTATTATGGGGACTACCATCCCACCGGGTGGATCAGTGCTCACGGTGGCCAAGCGCTGGCAGGGGTGGATGCCTGCACCAAGTGTCATGAACTATCGATCATCAAGGTTGGTAGCGGGGTTCCCAGCTGCCTCACCACGGGCTGCCACCATCAGTCCACGCCCGGCTGGGCGGACGCTGCCACCCACGGCATGCGCGCCAAGCTGGCCATTCAGGCCGACGGGGGGAGCCTTGTCTCCTGCCAACTCTGCCACGGCAAGGACTTCTCCGGCGGACCCTCCGCGAGCGCCTGCGCATCCTGCCACGGTGTCCAGGCTCCGCATCCGGCCAAGCCCTGGCGGCTCTCGGGGGGCTCGGTGTATACCCACGCCACCACCGATCCGGCCAATGCTGTTGTCTGCGTTCAGTGCCACTATCCCGGGTCACCCAATAATCCAGCCGGCCACCCCATCACGCCTGCGGCGGCGGGAACCCAGCCTGGCTGCTACAACGCCACCCTCTGCCACGGCGCCAACACGGCGCCCCATCCCGTGCCCTTCATGAAGGGCCAGACCGACACTCAGCAGAACGGCCATCTGACCGTGACGGCCGCAGCCTTCGCTGCGGATTGCGCCACCTGCCACGCAACCAGTGGCACTTCGCCCCTGGCGGCGGCGCCACTCTGCAACGTCTGCCACACCGTGGGCAACCCAGTCGCGTCGGGTACGGGCGCTGGCACCTGCCTCTCGTGCCACACGGGCACCCCCGGCCTACCCAATGGACCCAGCGGCTCGGGTTTCCCCAGCTTGTCGGGCGCCCACGCCAAGCACATGGCCCTGGCCACTCAGCTGACCTGCGACACCTGCCATGCAGGCGCCGGCGCAGGGACCGTCACCCACTACACCAATGCCAACGTGCGCATCGGCACCCCGACGGGTCCGGCCCCCGTGGTCATCGACCAGATCTTCACCCCCAAGTCCGGCACATCCCCGACCTTCAGTCCTGCTGCCCTCACCTGCTCCAACGTGAGCTGCCACGGCGCCCAGATCACACCCGGCTGGCAGAATGGCACGCTCAACGCCGCGACACAGTGCACGGCCTGCCACGGCGTCGCCGTCACGGCTGGTACGGCGCTCCAGGCCAACGATGCCTTCGGTCGTCACAGCCTGGGCACCCACAACGCCACCGTCGCAGCCAACGGCATCGCCTGCACCACCTGCCACGCCATGGGCAACGGCTCTCTGGGGGCCTTGGCCCATTTCAAATACCTCAACACCTCCGCCGTTGACGGGGTGGCCACGGGCACCCCCGCCGATCAGCTGCCCAGCGGCACCATCGTCTTCGATCCCCTGATCGTCACGGGAGCCGGGACCTACACGGTCACCAGCGCCACCCAGGGCAATGGAGGCTGCGCGATCCTTTGCCACACCCACACCCACACAACCGCTTTTGACACATGGACCGCCACGGGAGCCCCACACCCCGTCCCCTTCCTGGGGGGCCAGACGGACACGCAGGGCAACGGGCACCTTACGGTGACCCCGGCGGCGTTCGCCTCGGACTGCGCCACCTGCCACGCCTATTCGGGCACCTCGCCCATCGCCGGCGCTCCGCTCTGCGCCACCTGCCACACCCTTGCGAACCCGACCTCCGCCGGCACCGGTGTGGGAACCTGCTTATCCTGCCATGCGGGCCCCTCAGGGCTGCCGGCTGGGCCCACCGGCATGACCTTCCCCAACATCGCCGGGGCCCACGCCAAGCACATGGCTCTGTTGACACCCCTCAACTGCGACGCCTGCCACGCCGGGTCCGGGGCGGGAACCACCACCCATTACACCAATGCCAACGCCCTGATTGCACCGCTCACCGGGCCTGCCACGGTGAGCCTCAGCGCCACCTACAATGCCCAAAGCGGAGGCACCGCAGGCTTCAACCCCTCGGCCCTCACCTGCTCCAGCACGAGCTGCCATGGCGGCCAGGTCTCCCCGAACTGGCGGACGGGTTCCATCGCCTCCACGTCCCAGTGCCTCCTCTGCCATGCGATCAACAGCGGAGCCACTGCCTCCCAGTACAACGACGCCATCGGTCGCCACGCCTGGGGCACCCACAGCAACGTGTCCACCTTGGACTGCACGATCTGCCATGACATGACCACGGCCAACACCAATGGCGGCGCCGTGAACCACTTCAAGTACCTGAACACGACGGCGGTCAGTGGGGTGGGAACCGGAATACCCGCGGACCAACTGCCCAGCGGTACCATCAAATTCAAACTGACCAATGCCACCTACCCCATCACCGGGGCGGCCACCTACACCATCAACGCCACGACGCCCGAGGGCGACGGAGGCTGCGCCCTCAGCTGCCATGGTCAGACCCACGATGCCATCACGAACCACTGGGGTGCCCCCAAGGGCACTGGCGTAGCGCATCCTGTCCCCTTCCTCAGCACCGACACCAGCACTGCGGGGAACCACCATCAGACCGTCACCCAGGCCCAGTTCACCGCCGAGTGCTCCACCTGTCACGACCTCAGCGGTGCCACCACAAAGCCGGGGCCCGTCTGCGCGGTGTGCCACACCCTGGCTTCACCGGTGGCCACAGGCACGGCGGCCGGAACCTGTCTCTCCTGCCACGTGGGCGCCAGCTTCAACACCATGGGCCCCACGGGTTCCACCTGGCCCAACATCCAGGGGGCGCATCCCAAGCACCTGAACCTCACCACCTTCACCCGGTCCACGCCGGCCCTGCCGGCCTCCCTGGCTGGCGCCTCTCTTCCGGCCTGCGCCGCCTGCCACGCGGGCTCGCTCCCGGGCGACGCCACCAACACTCACTACAGCAATGCCAACCTGAGGATCACGCCCCTCCCCGCGGCTCCAGGCACAGTGGCCATTGATCCCACCTTCAATGCCCAGAGCGGTGCGGCCGGCACCGTGTCCAGTCCTTCGGCCTTCACCTGCTCCAACATCAGTTGCCACGGTGGCCAGACCACTCCGGGTTGGCAGGCCGGAAGCATCACCGTGAATGCTACAACCTACTGCATCGCCTGCCACAAGGTGGCCTCGGCTGCCACCCAGTACAACGATGCGACCGGCCGCCATACCAATCCGAGCGCCCACAGCACCACCTGCGACTACTGCCATGACATGACCCAAGCCAAGCCAGGCGCCCAGAACCACTTCAAGTATCTGGACACCACCGTCGTCCGTGTGTCGCCCGACCAACTCTCCAGCGACACGATCCTGTTTGGCACCAATGTGACAGGCGCGAAGACCTACACCGTCAACGCCACCATCGGCCGTGGTGGTTGTGCCCTGAGCTGTCACGGTCAGACCCACACCACCACAAACAATGTCTGGAACTGACCCTGTCATTCCCCCCCAACACGGAGGCCTCATGCGCCAATCCCTTCTTCCCATTCTCTTCCTGGCCAGCGCCACCCTGCTGGCTGGCGACCCCGCCAAGGACCTGCCGAAGTTCCAGGGGGGCGACCTCCAGAAGTATTGGAATGACGCCTGCGCGCGCTGCCATGGCTTCAATGGGAATGGGCGCGATAACAACGGTGCGCCGCTGCCCGATGCCGGCTTCGACTTCACCGACAGCCGCAAGGCCAACAAGAAGAAGGACAGCGATTGGGTCAAGATCACCCTGGAGGGCAAAGAGAAGATGCCAGCCTTCAAGGACAAGATGAGTGCCGATGATGTCCAGAAGATGGTCGCCATCATGCGCAAGTTCTCCGCCAAGTAGCTTTTCTGGAGCCCTCATGACAAGGAAGACCGCTTCCCTGATCGCCTGCGTCCTTCTGGCTGGGGGCGGGCTTCGGGCCGAATCCTCGGATGTCCCGCTGGTGATCAACCTCCCCTCCGCAGAGCGCATGCAGTTCTGGGACATCGGCGTGGCCTTCACCCACCGGTTCATCCAACCCGTGAAGGACCATGGCAAGGACGCCTACGGTCTGGACGGCTATACCTATGCGGGCCTGGGTTTCACCTTCGGCATCAAGCCCATCAAGGGGTTGAACGCCTTCATCTACCGCACGGCTGACAACAAAACCTTCACCGTGGGCCTGCAGCAGCAGGTTTTGAATGGCGACCATGTCCGCATGGCGCTCCGAGCGGAGCGCTTTGACGAGGTGGTGAAGGAAACAGTGACTCCCTTGGGGAAGGTAGGTATCACGGGTGCGACCTTTCAGGTCCCAACGGAGATCTTCGTCACGGATGACCTGATCCTCTCCGTGGTACCCACCTACATCACCCGCACCACCACCACAGACACCATCCTGGCCGTGCCTCCCGGCGTGACGCCCAACACCACGCCCAACAAGGGCGGCGTCTTTAACGTGGGCGTGGGACTTCGTTACGGCATCACCGAGAAGTTCTCCATCGTGACGGAGTACTACCCCCGGCCCTCCAAGCTGGCCAAGGCGGCTCCTGGCGGCATCACCGACGGCAGCACCTACCAGCAGGGCTTTGCGGCGGGCATTTCGTACAAGACCTTCAAGCACCGCTTCACCCTGGTGGGCACCAATGCCAGTGGCACCACCGCCAACCAGGTGCTGAGCGGGGACTATGGTGGCGGCCCGCGGCTCAGTTCCCAGTGGTCCATCGGCTTCAACGTGGCCCGCGTGTTCTGATCGGGAGTGACATGACCTCACCCCTCATCGAATTCATCGCCCGGGAGCATCCAGCTTTCGTCCACATCCCCCTTGGCTTGGTGGCAGTGCTGCCCCTAGCCATGCTGATTTCCTTTCACCCGCGGCACGGCAGGGCTCTGGTGGGAACCTCCTTCTTCCTAGGCGCCATCGGCTGGCTGGGTAGTACCGTCGCGCTCTTCAGCGGCCTCATGTGGGGGCGGCAGATCAACCTCATCGCCCCTTCGGCCTTCCTGCCGGTGGTTGCCTCAGAGAAGCAGGTGCTGCAGCGGATCCTGCAGATCCACATCCAGGCCTCCCTCATGGGTTTCCTCGTGGGTGGCCTTTGCGTGTTTCTGCTCTGGCGGGCCTGGCGCCAGGATGCTGCCACTCCGGGCGAGCATCGCCATCACGCCGGGCGCCGTTTCTGGGAGCGGGGCGTGGGGGCTCCCGCTCTCCTGGTGGGCTTTATTTGGCTGGGCTGTTGGGGCTTCAGCGGCAAACTGGGGGGCATCATGGTCTTCGGTAACGAGGCCACCAACAAGGCTGCTGCCGCCGCCGATGCCGCCAAGCGGAACGACGTGGAAGCCGAGCTGCCCATCCGCGCCCTGGACTATGCCAGCCTGGAGCCGGCCGAGGTTGCGCCGGTGCGCAGCAAGGCCCATGGGGACCGCTGGCGCCGTATCTGGGTTACCGCCTCGGGCATCGATGCCTACAAGGCCGGCAAGGCCCTGCCCTCAGGAGCATATGCGGTCATGTCCACCTTCTCGGATGAGAAGGGACGACCCAGCACGGATCCAGGTCCCCTCTACATGAAGGAAACCAAGGGGGACGGGACTACGGCCTTCGCCTTCTACTGGGGCAAGGTGCCTGAGGCCCTGCAGAAGGATTTCGGCAATCAGGACTCGGTGTACTGGCGCAGTCCCGATCCCCGCATCGCCACCTGCCTCGGCTGCCACGACAAGGGCGGCTCGGCGAACTAGGTCAGGGCGAAAAACCTTAACCTCCAAGACGGGAAGACCACGAAGGAAGGCCATCAGGCATCCTTGCTTCGTGGTCTTCCTGTCTTCGTGGAGGGTTTTTAGAGTGCCGCCCGCAGGGCCTGCAGGGCTTCGGGGAGGCCGGCAGGGTTGCTGCCACCGCCCTGGGCCAGATCCTTCTTTCCGCCACCGCGGCCGTTGAGGGCCGGGAGCATGGCCTTGAAGAGGGTGCCTGCATCGAAGGGCAGGTCCGGCGATACGGAGACCAGCGCGGCGATCTTATCCTCGGCGGTCTTGCAGGCCAGGACGATGACGGCGCTCTGGTGGCGGGTGCGGACCTGGTCCATGAACTCGCGGAGCGCATTGCCCTCGAGGCCTTCCACCAGGGCGGTGACCAGGGTCGTGCCGTTCACCTGCTCGGTCTTCTCTGCGGTGCCGCCTCCGCTGGCGGCCTTGAGCTTGGCTTCCTTCAACTCGCGCTCCAGTTGGACGATGCGGTGATCCTTGGCGCTCAGCAGCTCCGGGAGACCCTCGCGGCCCATGTTGGCTTGGCGGGACAGGGCATGGATCATGGCCTCGTCCGCCTGGAGCAGCTCCAGAGCCATGTCCCCGGCTACAGCCTCGATGCGCCGGACACCGGCGCTCACGGCGCCCTCGGAGATGATCTTCACGACGCCGATCTCACCGGTGTTGTGGACATGGGTGCCGCCACAGAGCTCCGTGGAGAAGCCCGGCACCTGCACCACGCGGACCACTTCACCGTACTTCTCGCCGAAGAGGGCCATCGCGCCTGAGGAAAGGGCCTCCTCGATGTCCATCTCCCGAACGCTGGTATCCAGGGACTTCAGGGACTGCCGGGAGGCCAAGCGCTCAATCTCGATGATCTGCTGGGGCTCCAGGGGGGCGAAGTGGCTGAAGTCGAAGCGGAGCCGGGCGGCGTCCACCACGCTGCCGGCCTGCTTCACATGGGTGCCCAGGACTTCCCGCAGCGCCGCGTGGAGCAGGTGGGTGGCCGTGTGGTGGGCCTGGACCCGCCGGCGCCGGATGGGGTGCACCAGGGCGTTCACTGCGGTGTTCTCCACCAGGGTGCCCTGTACCTTCACGTGGTGCAGGTGACGTTTTTGGGCAGGCGCCGTGCAGTCGGTGACCTCAGCGTGGCCGCCCTCGAACCGCAGCTGGCCCGTGTCGCCCACCTGACCGCCCGAGAGAGCATAGAAGGGGGTCTTGTCCAGCAGGGCGTAGCCCTCGCCGCTGAGTTCCTTAACGCGGCGGTGCTGGGCGTCGAAGAGGGCCAGCACGTGGGCCTGGCCCTCCAGATGGTCATAGCCGATGAAGCGGGTCATGGGCAGATCCGCCAGCACGGCCAGGTCCCCGGCCAGGCGCAGGTCGTGGGCCTTCATGGCAGCCCGGGCCCGGGTGCGCTGGGCATTGAGCTCGGCGTTGAACCCCGTGAGGTCCGCCACAATATTCCGCTCGCGGCACCAGTCTTCGACCAGGTCCACGGGGAAGCCATAGGTGTCGTAGAGGCGGAAGATGTCCGAGCCCTTGAGGGTGCCCGAACCGATGTCGCAGGCCTCCAGCAGCTTCAGGCCCGCCGACAGGGTCTGGCTGAACTGCTGCTCCTCGCGGTGGAGGGACTTCTGGATACGGCCCAGCTCGGGCAGCAGCTCCGGGTACTGATCCCCCATGGCCTCGAAGACGGCCGGGGCCAAGTCCGCGAAGAAGAGCCCTTCGATGCCCAGCTTCCGGCCGAAGCGCAGGGCCCGGCGGATGATCTTGCGCAGCACATAGCCGCGGCCCTCATTGCTGGGCACCACACCGTCGAAGCACATGAAGGTAGCAGCCCGGATGTGGTCCGCGATGACCTGGGAGGCGGTGCGGTTGGCGTGGTCACGCCGGTCCTCGGGGTTGACCTTGGCGGCCTTCCAGATGGCCGCGAAGATGGGCGCGAAGAGATCGATTTCGTAGTTGGTGTCCACGCCCTGCAGGATGCTGGCGGTGCGCTCCAGGCCCATGCCCGTATCGATGCTGGGCTTGGGCAGGGGGGTCAGGGTCCCCTGGGCATCCCGCTCGTATTGCATGAAAACCAGGTTCCAGATCTCCATGACCCGGTCGCCTTCGCCATTTGGCGTGGCATCTCCGGCCACATGTTCACCGCGGTCGTAGTGCAGTTCTGAACAAGGGCCGCAGGGGCCCGTGTCGCCCATCTGCCAGAAGTTGTCCTTTTTGCCGAAACGCATGATGCGATCGGGGCGGGCTCCGGCAGCCTTCCAAAGCTCCTCGGCTTCGGTGTCCGCCGGGACGCCATCGGCACCCTCGAAGACCGTGACCCAGAGCCGGTCGCGATCCAGACCCAGGTTCCCCTGTTCCACGGGGCCCGTGAGGAATTCCCAGGCGTAGCGGATGGCGTCGACCTTGAAGTAGTCCCCAAAGCTGAAGTTGCCCAGCATCTCGAAGAAGGTGTGGTGGCGGGCCGTGAAGCCCACCATGTCCAGGTCGTTGTGTTTGCCGCCGGCCCGCAGGCACTTCTGGCTGCTGGTGGCCCGCCGGTAGTCGCGGTTCTCCTTGCCCAGGAACACATCTTTGAACTGGATCATGCCCGAGTTGGTCCACATGACCGTGGGGTCGTCCGCGGGGCCGATGACCGCGCTGGAAGTCACCCGGCGGTGCCCCTGACGCTCGAAATAGTGGAGAAATCGCTGGCGGAGTTCAGAGGTCTTCATGGGTGCATCCAAAGAAAAAAAACACTCGCTGAGAAAAGACGAGAAGGCAGAGGTTCGCGGAGAAAGCCATGGTGGGGTGCTTTTCTCTGCAGCCTCAATGCCCCCTGCGACCCTCTGCGAGTGTAGTTACTCAATGCCTGAAGTGCCTCATCCCTGTGAAGAAGAGCCAGACACCGAGTTTCTGGGCGGCGGCGATGACTTCGTTGTCCCGCAGACTGCCTCCGGGTTCCACGACGGCGCTGACGCCATGGCTGGCGGCCAGTTCCAGGCCGTCGGCGAAGGGGAAGAAGGCATCGCTGCCCAGGACGGCGCCGCGGGCCCGCTCACCGGCTTTGCGGCAGGCGATCTCCACGGAATCCACCCGGCTCATCTGGCCAGCGCCGATCCCCACGGTGGCGCCATCCTTGACCAACACGATGGCGTTGGACTTCACGGCCTTGGCGACGCGCTGGGCCAGGACCAGGTCCTCGGTGCGGGGCTTCACACCCTGGCCGCTGGCCTTCACTTCCCAGGATTCAAAGGGCAGGAAGGCATCATCAGCGCTCTGAACCAGGTAGCCGCCCCCGATGGAGCGGGTGTCGAGGCCCTTGGCGCTCTGGGGCCAATGGTCTGGTGTCTGCAGGATCCGGAGCTGCTTTTTGGCGGCAAAGACCTCCAGAGCCTCACCGGTGAAGGCCGGAGCCAGGATGACCTCCCAGAAATTCTGGGACATGACCTTGGCGACCTCGACGCCAACTGGACGGTTGAAGGCCACGATGCCACCAAAGGCGCTGACAGGATCCCCGGCCTGGGCTCGCATGAAAGCCTCGAGCGCATGGGGGCCCTGACCGACACCGCAGGGGTTGTTGTGCTTCACGATGACGCAGGCCGGAGCCGGGAATTGCCAGACCAGGCGGGCGCAGGCATCCGCATCCAGCAGGTTGTTGAAGCTGAGCTCCTTGCCCTGGAGTTGCTCACAGGAGGCCATGCCCTCGAAGGCGCGGCCGGGCTCCACGTAGAATGCCGCGGGCTGGTGGGGGTTCTCTCCGTAGCGGAGGCTCTGCTTCTGGACCAGGTTCAGGCAGAGGTGGTGGGGTAACTCCACGCTCTTGCCGGAGACCAGTTCCCGCTCCATCCACCCAGAGATGGCGGCATCGTAGGCGGCCGTGCGGCGGAAGGCCTCCAGGGCACAGCGGCGGCGGTCCTCCATACCCCAGGTGCCGGAGCCCAGCTTCTCCAGGAAGGGCTCGTACTGGTCCGGGGCCGTCAACACGGTCACGGAGGCGTGGTTCTTGGAGGCGCTGCGGATCATGCTGGGGCCGCCAATGTCGATCTGCTCGATGGCCTCGGCCGCCGTGACGCCTTCCCGGGCGATGGTGGCCTCGAAGGGGTAGAGGTTGATCACCACCAGGTCGATGGGCTCGATGCCCTGGGCCTTGGCGTCAGCCACGTGATCCGCCTGGTCGCGACGGTAGAGGAGGCCCCCGTGAATGCGCGGGTGGAGGGTCTTCACGCGGCCGTCAAAGCACTCGGGAGCCCCGGTGTAGGCGGCCACTTCCAGGGCCTCTAGCTTGGCCTCATTGAGGGTGCGCAGGGTGCCGCCCGTGGCCAGGATCCGCCAGCCTTGTGCCAGCAGGCCCTCAGCCAGTGGGATCAGTCCTGCCTTGTCATAAACCGAGATCAATGCCGTTGGCATGTCCGCCCCCTGAACTCTAGATTTTTCCATGTTCTGCGCCCTTTCGGAAGGAAAGGATGTCCAGGTTTGGGTTCCCGGGCGATCCGACCGAAGAAGTGGGCACAGGAGGCCCTCATGGATGTCCAGGTCGAGGTGCAATTCACCGTCCAGCACACCCTGGAGCAATTGAAGGCGGAGTTCGTCAAGCGGGGCCATATCCCCGAGTGGAAGACTCCAGACGACGGCGGGGCACCAGACTTGTTCTTTGAGTCCAAGGTGGTGAGCCTTACCCTCTCCTCGGAAAAGGACCGCCAAGCTTGGTTCGTATTCTCCCTGGAAGCCACAGGGGAACTGCGGAAAAGGGTGGTGATCCCGAATGTGATCCCCGCCACAGTGCAGGCGGATATCCCGGATCTGGAGGATTTCCTCGACTTCTGCAGGCGGTGCATGGTGGGTGCGGTCGGAAGGGGTTGATCTCGCCTCCTTTACGTTCCCTGCCATAGGCCCCATTCTGGTTGAAGTGGAGTGGGCCCATGCCGACGATCAAGATCAATGACGTTGAACTGAGCGTGAACACCGGCACCCTGGTGTTGGACGCCTGCCGTCAGGTGGGGATCGACATCCCGCACTACTGCTACCACCCGGCGCTCACGCCGGTGGCCACCTGCCGCATGTGCCTGGTGGACATCAAGGGTCAGCCCAAGCTGGCCACCAGCTGCACCACCACGGTGCCGCCCGCGCCCAAGGACAACCCGGACGCAGTGGTCATGGAGGTGTTCACCAATACGCCTGCCGTGGCTGACGCCCGAGCCGGTGTGATGGAATTCCTGCTCATGAACCATCCTCTGGATTGCCCCATCTGCGATCAGGCTGGAGAGTGCAAGCTGCAGGACTACTCCTACAACTACGGCAGCGGTGACTCCCGCATGGGCGAAGTGAAGCGCCGCTACCGTTACGAGGACTTGGGCGCAAAGATCGTCATCGACAAGAACCGCTGCATCCACTGCACCCGCTGCGTCCGCTTTACCCGCGAGATCAGCGGCGGCGGCGAGCTGACCGTGGCCTCCCGCGGCTCCCACCTGGAAGTCACCACCTTCACGGGCAAGAGCATGGACCAAAATCCCTTTGCCGGAAACGTGGTGGATCTCTGCCCCGTGGGCGCCCTCACCAGCCGCGACTTCCGCTTCAAGAAGCGGGTCTGGTATCTCAAGAGTGTTCCCTCCATCAGCCGCCACTCGGCCCTGGGCAGCCCCATCTGGATGGACCACGAGGGCAACCAGGTCCACCGTTTCCGGCCCCGCCCCCTGGAGGGGAAGGAGACCACGCACTTCATCAGCGACGAGGAGCGCTACGCCTACGTTGCCTATAACCGCAAGGGTCAGGCCCCTGCGCCCAGCCTGAAGGGCGCTCCCGCAACCCTCGACGCCATCCGTGAGGTTCTGCAGGGCGTCGGCACCGTGGCCGTCATCGGCCAGGGTACCTTTGGTTGCGATACCGCCCAACGTCTGGGTGAGCTGGCCTCGACGCCAGAGCTACGCTACGGCAGCGGCGACAAGACCATCCCCGTGCTCCTGCCCAAGTATCAGACCAGCGCCGACGGCATCTTCAATCGCCGTGGTTTTACGGAGCGGGGCTTCCGTTTTGGCACCCTGGATGAGCTGCTGGCCAAGGTGCAGCAGGGCGCTGTCAAGGCCGTGGTGCTGCTGCACGACGCTGCCTTCACGAGCAGCAAGGAGGCCGAACTGCTGGGCCAGATCCTCAAGGCTGCGCCGTTCAGCCTGGCCCTGGAAGTGGAGCCCTCCGACTTGGGCCGTGCCGCCACCGCCTGGCTGCCCATCGCCAGCTGTGCCGAGGAGAACGACTTCATCGTCAACCACGATGGCGAACTGCGTCGATACCAGAAGGCCCTGCAGGCCCCAAAGGGGATCCTCACGGTGCCCGCTCTGGTCAAGGAACTGGCTGCCGTTCCGGTTTAGATGATTGGGAAAGGCCCCTTCCTCCGGCGAAGTCGGAGGAAGGGGCCTTGCTCCCTAAACGGGTTAGAGGAATTCCACCAGCACATCGCCGGTCTGCACCCGATTGCCCTTGATCACCTTGATAGATGCGATGACGCCGGACTGGGGAGCGGTGATGTTGGTCTCCATTTTCATGGCCTCGAGCACGAGGATGGTATCCCCGGCATTGAGGGTCGCGCCCTCGGCGGCAACGACCTTGACCACCACGCCGGACACCGGGCTTCGGCAGGCCTTGCTTTCATCGGCCACGGCAGCGGGTGGGCCACCGGCGCCCGGTCCCGAAGGTCTTGAGCTGGCCGCGCTGCCGACAAGGCGAGCTGAGCCCACGGGATAGGCCGGGGGTAGGCTGGCGTGGTCGGGTTCGGCGACCTCGACCTCCACTTCAAAGATGCGTTCGTCCAGGCTGATGCGTAGTTTCACGGCAGGTCCATTCAGTGAGGATGATGTGATGCGTGTATTCCGCTGCGTCCGACCTGGGCCCAGGCGCTGGACTGCACCAGGCGCACCTGGCGGATGCGCGCGCGAATCCCGAGGAAGGCCGCCACGGCGGCAGATATGGCCAGCATGTCCTCCTCGCTGGGGCCTGAAGAAGCAGCGGCTTGAAGGGTCCTGCCTTCGAGGGTTCTCAGGCGTCCCTTGAGGGCATCCAGTTCCTCGCGCAGTTCCGCGATCAGGGCCAGCGGGTCATTGGTCGGTGCGTCCATGGCGTATCCTAGAGCGGCGTCAGCCCGTGTTTCTTGTGCGGCCTGGGCAGGCGCTTGATGCGCTCGTATTCCAGGGCCTGAGCGATATGGAAGCGGGTATTTTTGGGATCGATCACCGAGTCCACCAACCGCGACGCGGCTGCCACATACGGGTTGGAGAAGGTGTCTCGGTAGTTCTTGATCAGCTCGGCGCGGCGCTGGGCTGGGTCGGCGGCTTCAGCAATTTCCTTACGGAAGACGATTTCAGCCGCGCCCTCGGCACCCATGACGGCGATTTCGGCTGTGGGCCAGGCGAACACGCGGTCAGCGTCCAGATCCTTGCCGCACATGGCCAGGTAGGCCCCACCGTAGCTCTTGCGGAGGATGATCGTGATCTTGGGCACCGTGGCCGCCGAGTAGGCGAACAGCAGTTTGGCACCGTGGCGGATGATGCCACCGTATTCCTGCTCTACCCCTGGCATGAAGCCGGGCACGTCCACGAAGGTCACCAGCGGGATGTTGAAGGCGTTGCAGAAGCGGATGAAGCGGGCTGCCTTGTTGGAGGCATTGATATCCAGCGCGCCGGCCATCACCAAGGGCTGATTGGCCACGATGCCAACCGAGCCACCACAAATACGGGCGAAGCCGACCACAATATTCATGGCGTAGCCTTCCTGAACTTCCAGGAAGTCCGCACCATCGACGACCGCTCCGATCACGGCGCGCACATCGTAGCCCTGCTTGCTTTCCTCGGGGAGGATGGTTTCCAACACCGGGTTGGGTTCCACGGAGCGGTCGCCCTCGATGAGCGGCGGATCCTCCAGGTTGTTGGAGGGCAGGAAGCTGAGGAGTTTGTGGCAGAGCTGAATGGCGTGCTGGTCGTCCTCGGCAATGAAGTGAATCACGCCGGAGTGCACCATGTGGGCATCGGCGCCCCCGAGTTCCTCAGCGGTCACATCTTCGCCCGTGACCTGTTTGATGACCGAGGGGCCAGTGATGAACATCTGGGCCTGGCGGGTCTGGATGATGAAGTCGGTCAGGGCCGGGCTGTAGGCCGCGCCACCAGCACAGGGGCCGCAGATCAGGGAGATTTGTGGAACTGCCCCGGACAAGAGCACGTTGGCATGGAAGACCTTGCCATAGCCCGAGAGCGAATCGATCCCTTCCTGCACCCGGGCGCCACCGGAATCATTGATGAACACGAACGGCGAGCCGGCACGCAGGGAGGCCTTCATGATTTCGGCCACCTTGATGGAGTGCATCTCACCGGCGGAACCGCCAGCCACCGTGAAGTCCTGGCTGGCCAGGTGCACCAGTCGTCCGGCCACGGAGGCGGCACCGGTCACCACACCATCGGCGGCCAGGATCTTGCCCTGCATCTCGAACAGGGAGGAGCGGTGCGTGACAAAGAGCCCGACCTCGTCGAAGCTGCCCTCATCCACCAGGGCGGCCACGCGTTCGCGTGCGGTCATTCGGCCGCCCTTGCGCTGCTTGGCCAGCTTGTCAGCACCGCCGCCCAGATAGGCCTCTTCCTGCCTGCGCCGGAGTTCCTCGATTTTTTCTTGCATCATGGTCATGGCGTTTCCTGTGGCTTATTCGACGGGGGAGACGGAGACCCGGTGCGAGCGGCCGTTTAACTTCACGTCGTAGATCACCGGTGAGTTCACTGCGTTGCTACCAGGAGCGTTCGCGCCGGCTGCGCCCTTTGTGGATTTACCTGGGGTTTCGGGGTCGTGGCCGAGGTTGAGGGGACCCTCACTCCGTTTCTCGAAGAAGTTGGCGGCGACCTGCGGGAACATGGCATAGGTCAACACATCTTCTTCGCTGCCGTTGCAGCCAGGCAGGGCCGTAGCCGCTGTGTGCAGTGATTCCCACTCTGGGGTCAGCAGGTCAGCCGGGCGCTGCAGGATGGGGGGCTTGTGGGCCTGCGCTTCGGCCAAGGCCAGCACCTCGGGGTCGCGCTGCCCCGGCGTCTCGCCGTAGTAGCCCAGCATCAGATCCGAGAACTCACTCGACAGCACTTTATAGCGGCCCATCAGGACGTTGAAGACCGCCTGGGTGCCCACGATCTGGCTGGAAGGCGTGACCAGGGGCGGGAAGCCGGCATCTTCACGCACGCGAGGCACTTCAATGAACACTTCTTCCAGCCGGTCCCCGGCGCCCTGCTGCTTGAGCTGGCTTTCCATGTTGGAGATCATGCCGCCGGGAATCTGGCTGTCGAAGATATCGGTTTCCACACCCACGATGTTGGACATGAAGGCTTGGTAGCGCGGACGGACCGTGGCGAAGTGGTTCTTGATGCGGTGCAGGGCGGCCTTGTCCAGGCGAGTCTCGTAGCCGGTGTCGACCAGCATGGCGACCAGACTTTCGGTGGGATTGTGGCCTGGGCCCAGGCTGAGGGAGCTGATGGCGGTGTCCAGGCAATCGGCCCCGGCTTCGATGGCCTTCATGAGCGAGACCAGGGTGACGCCGGTGGTGGCGTGGGTGTGGATGTGGATCCGAACGCCTTCGCCACAGCGGGTCTTGATGCCCTTGACCACGTCATAGGCGGCCTGAGGTCGCAGCAGGGCCGCCATGTCCTTGATGCAGATGGAGTCACAGCCCAGTTCCACCAGGCGCTCGGCCATCTCGACAAAGGTCTCGGTGGTGTGGAGGGGGCTGGTGGTGTAGGAGATGGTGCCCTGGGCGTGCTTGCCGTTGCGGCGCACCGCCTGCACGGAGTGGCGGATGTTGCGGATGTCATTGAGCGCGTCGAAAATCCGGAACACATCCATGCCGTTGCTTGCGGCCTTGTCCACAAAGCGGTCCACCACGCCGTCTTCGTAGTGGCGGTAGCCCAACAGGTTCTGGCCGCGCAGCAGCATCTGCAGGCGCGAGTTGGGCATCAGCTTGCGGAAGGTGCGCAGCCGCTCCCAGGGGTCCTCGTTGAGGAAGCGGATACAGGCGTCAAAGGTGGCGCCCCCCCAGCATTCCACAGACCAGTAGCCGGCTTTGTCGATGTCGGCACAGGCCGGCACCATGTCCTCCATGGCCATGCGGGTGGCCAGTAGGCTCTGGTGAGCATCGCGCAGGCACAATTCGGTGATATCGATGAGCTTTGGCACTCGAACCTCACTTTTGAGACAAGTGGGCATAAAACACCACATTCGTGATTGTGTAACAGGGCGTCAAGTGCCTACCGTCGGGTAAGCCACTCAAACCGTATTCATGATGTACTGGTTGTCTATCGTTGCCAAGGGGCGAATCGCAAATTTTTTTTGATTCTATTTAAGATAAATGCCTCAAGAGCTTCGGTATGTGAAGCAGAAGCAGTCTTGCTTTTCCCTTTCGCCATTGAGGTTGCTTGGTTCTTTCCGGCCTGCTCCCAGGGCGAATCCGGCCCGTACAAAGCAAAAAGGCGCCTTGCGGCGCCTTTTTGCTTTGGTGGCCGGTGGGTCGTGGCTATTTCTTCACGACCTTCGCGTCTTCCACGATGATCGGGTAGGTGTAGCCCGCGCCGAAGTCCTTGTCGATGCGCACAACGCCCTTGGCCGTGACCACATCGCCCTTGGTGACGGTGTCCATGCTGGTGACGGTGATGTCGTGGGTGCTCTTCGCGGGATCCCCACTACCGTCCTGCAGGTGGATCCAGTTCTTGCCCATTACGCCGGGGTTGTACTTCACCACCTTGCCGCGGATGCTGACGGTCTTCTCCTTGAGCCCGGCCTTCTGGGCCCAGATCTCAGCGACAGTCTTGGCATCGGCGCCAGAGGCCTTGTCCACCTTGGCGATGAGCACCGGGGCGGGGGCCGGAGCGCCCGTGGGGGCGCTGCCGGGGGCTGCTGCCATCGCGGCAGGGGCGGCACCAGGAGCGCCAGCCAGGGTGCCGAAGTAGACTTCCGCAAAGGTGCGATTCAGGGTCTTGGACTCGAAATTGGTCATCATCATCGGGTTGGCGATGGTGACCTCGGCGCCCTTCTCCACCTTGGTTTCGGGCACGGCGGCCCACGCTTCCCCCTGGGCGGTCTTGAGGCGCAGGTAGCAGTAGGGGGCGGCGTCGATGCGCTCCAGCACCTTGCCGCTAAGGCCTGACCCTTGGGGGGCGCCAGGCATGGCAGCGGGCATCGCACCAGCTCCGGGTTGGGTGGAGGCAGCCACGATGGCATCGGACTTTTTGGATTGGCAACCGAGGGTGAGGGCGAGGAGCAGGGACAGGGGGAGGGCGGCGCGCATGGGGAGAACTCCTTGAGAGACCGGATTCGAACCGGGGACAACCTGAGCTTAGGGCAATGGTCCTATGACCGGGGACAAGGTGCGCACCAGGTGTTCCTGCTTGGATGCGCGGGATCTAGGTGCCGTTCCGAGCAGGATCATCCCAGAACGGATAGAAGCAGTACCACTGGCTGGGGTGGGCCCGAATCAGGGCCTCCAAGTCTGCCACATAGGAGCGCATCCCGGCCTCGATGGCGGCCATGCGGTCCCCGCGGCCTCCAAGGACTCGGATGGGGGCACCAAACCGTGCGTGGAAGCGCCGGTTCTCGTCCGTGTAGAAGAAGGTGGTGACGATGGGGGCTCCGGTCATGGCCGCCAGCTCCCAGGGCCCTCGGGGGAAGGGGACCTCCCGGCCAAAGAAGGGCATGGCCACCCCGTTGAGGCTGAAGTCGCGGTCTCCCTGCATGCCCACCAGGGCGCCCTCCCGGAGCAAGCGCACCAGCGGCAAGGTCGAGAACCCAACGCCATCCACGGGGATGCCCACCACGCCACTATTGGTCCGCATCTGCTCGCGCAGGCGCTCCACTGCCTCGAAACGATCCGGCTTGTAGACGGCGTGGACCTTGCGTCCCTGGGCCCGGAGCAGAACCCCGCCCAGTTCGAAGTTGCCCGCGTGGGCCGTGAGCAGGATGACGCCCTTCCCTTCCGCCAGGGCGGCCTCGAAGCCCTCGGTCCCTTCCAGTTCATCGAATTGGGCCAGAGCCTCAGCCAGAGGGCGCTGGCCGAACCAGAAGAAGTCCACCCAGGCCCGGGCATGCTGGCGCACCATCTCCCCGGCATTGCGCTCCACCCGGGGATCGGTGGGGGGCAGGCCCAGGACACGGGCGGTGTTGCCCTTGATGGCCTCCAGGTATTTAGGCCGCAGGGTCATGAAGGCATTGGCGATCTGATCCGCAATGTCGTGGCCCCGCTCCCGGCGGGCGAAGGAACGGGCCGCGAAGTGGAATAGGGGGAAGAGGGACCCGAACACGGCCCCATAGAGGAGGCCCAGTAACTTGGAATCGGACTGCATCCGGTCTTGCATACCTAGCGCCAGATGTTCTGGTTGGGATTGCGGTCGTCCATCTCCTGCCAGAGCCGCTGGAGGCTCTGGAGTCGCTCCGGGTAGTCCAGATCCAGGCGCTCGAGGGTGGCCTCTTCGTCAGGATCAAAGGCCAGGGGATCCTCCAGCACCTCGGACGGGAACTCCGGGAAGACCCGAGCCAGAAGCTCCCGATTCAGGCCCCGGACGCTGAGGGTGCGTATGCCCGGCGTGTCGACGAGCACACCTCCATCGGAACCATCCGGCGCAACCAGGGGCAGCCAGCGGGCCGCCGTGGTGGTCTGCTTGCCGGTGCCGAACTTCGTGAGTCCGCCGGTCTTGAGGGCCTCGTCCGGACGCAGGGCGTTCACCAGGGTGCTCTTGCCCACGCCACTGTGGCCCAGAAGTACGACCACCTTGCCCCGGAGCAGGTTCCGGAGGGGCTCGATGCCCTCGCCCTTGAGGGCCGAGGTCTCGTGAATGGCGATGCCCTGTCCCCGCAGGGGATCCAACTCCGGGAGGGCGTCCTTCTTGGAAGCCCGGTCCCGCTTGGTGACCAGAACCCGGAAGGTGAGCCCTGCGTCCAGGGCCAGCAGCAGGGCCCGCTCCAGGAGGCCCGGTCGCAGGGGTGGGTCCACCACGGCGGCGCAGATCCAGAGCTCGTCGGCGTTGGCGCAGATGAGCTGCCAGGGTTCGCGATCGTCAATGCCACCCCGCTTGAGCAGGCTGCGTCGGGGCATGATGGCCACCACCTGGGCCTGGGGGCGCTTGGTGTCCGTGGCCTCGATGGGGATCGGGGAGTAGCGCACGCGGTCGCCGCAGACTAAGTGCACACCCTTGAGCTTGCCACCCAGGGTGGCCCGGAGCGTGGAGCGGTCCTCGAGTTCCAGATCCACCCACTGGCTGAAGCGCTGGATCAGGGTGGCCTCGGGTAGGTGCAACCAGGGGGTTGGGTCGGGCAGGCTCAGCAGAGAGGTCGCGTCATGGGACTCAATGCCAGTCTCCAGGCGCTCGGCGCGGCGCTGCCGCCGCTTGCTGTCCGCCGCGCGCTCCCCGGAGTAGGCCTCCCGGTGGTCCATGTCCTGGGCCTCCCGGCTCTGGCCTAGGCGATACTTGCGCGGCATTAGACGGTCACGCGCGACCTGCGAAGTCGCCGGTTTCGGTGCTGACCTTTACCAACTCACCCTCTTTGATGAAGAGGGGCACCTTGATTTCGATGCCGGTCTCCACCTTCGCGGGTTTGGTGACGTTGCCGCTGGCCGTGTCCCCCCGGGCGCCGGGCTCGGTGTAGGTGACCTTCAGCTCCACGTGGGTGGGCATCTGCAGGCCGATGGGGTTGCCGTTGAACTTCTGGATCTGGACGATGAGGCCCTCGGTCAGGTAGTCCAGGGCGTTGCCCAGCAGGTCTGGACCCAGCGTGTGGGTCTCGTAGGTCTCCTGGTCCATGAAGTGCGAACCTTCACCATCGCTGTAGAGGTAGCTGGAAGGCGTGAGCACGAGATCCGGTTCCTTGAACTTGTCCCCGGCTTTGAAGGTTTTATCGAACACGGCTCGTGTCAGCAGGTTGCGCATCTTGATGCGAACCAGGGTCTGGCCGCCCCGGGCCGTGGGGGTCGAAATCTCCACGTCCAGGCAATGGAAGGGGATGTCCTCCAGTTCGAAGAACATCTTGCGCTTGATCTCGATGGCTTCGAGCAGAGCCGCCATGGGAATCTCCAGAATGTCGAATCCTCCATTCTACCTTGTCTTCGCCAAGGGATCTCCTGGTTAGAATTTCAGTTCCATGGCGGATCCCAAAACCATCGGCAGGTACCAAGTGCTGCACTCCATCGGACAGGGGGGCATGGGCACCGTGTACCTGGCCGAGGACCCCATGCTGAAGCGGCGGGTGGCCATCAAAGTCGTGCGGGTGGCCGGGGCCGCCCGGAACCAGGCCATGCTGCGCTTCCGCAGGGAAGCCGAGATCAGCGCCCAGCTGAACCACCCCAACCTGGTGACCATCTTCGACGTGGGGGTGGAGGAAGCGTTGGGGCCCTTCCTGGCCATGGAGTACGTGGAGGGCAAGAGCCTCGGCAAGCACATCAAGGACAAGAGCCTGGACACGGAGACCTCCGTCCGGGTGCTCATCCAGACCATGCGGGCCCTGCGGGCCGCCCACCGCCGGGCCATCGTCCATCGGGATGTGAAGCCCGAAAACATCCTCTTGAGCGAGGAGGGCCGGGCCAAGCTCATGGACTTCGGCATCGCCCGCAGCATGGGTCACATGAGCAGCAACCCCGAACAACTGGCCGAGACCGCCCTGCTGGATGGTGCCCTTTCCGGGGGGCCAGCCCAGACCCTGGCTCTGCGCCTCACGGTCACCGGGGACTTCCTGGGCTCTCCGGCCTACGCGCCCCCCGAGATCCTGAAAGGCGGTGAGGGCACCCCCGCCTCGGACCGCTACAGCTTTGCCGCCACGGCCTTTGAGCTGCTCACCGGCAAGCTGCCCCATCCCGGGAGTGGCCTCACGGAGATCATCATCCATATCCTCCAGGAGCCGGTGGCCCTGCCCCCGGATCTGCCTCCCCGTCTGGGGAACGTGTTCCAACGGGCTCTGGCTGCGGACCCCGAGGACCGCTACACCACCCTGCCCGAATTCCTGGAGGAGCTGGTGGATGCGCTGCCGGGTCCCGTCAGCATGCGGGCCCGCCTCTTCGCCCTGCTGGCCCAGGACGAGGACGGCAGCAGCGTCTCCACGGCGCGTTTCCGCCTGCCCGTCCTTGAGCCGCCCGAGAGCGGGCCCCAGGAGGTCATCACGCGGTCGCGGCAGAGTCAGCCACTGAAGATCAGCCTCGCAGAGGATCCCGTGGAGAGCTATCTCTCCACCCGCAAGCCGGCGCCAGAGGTGCCCTCCACTGACGACACCAACTGGCTCTCCATCTTGAAGTGGGTGGCCCTGGTTTTCGTGTTGCTCCAGCTGTTCTGGTGGCTCGCGCCTGGGTTGGGGCGCTGAGACGCTTGAACCACGAAGGACAACTACACGCGCAGAGAAAAGACGAGGAGGCCAAGGGTGTGGGACTTTGCCTTCAAAGGGCAGGTCTCATTGACCTCCGTTCTTTCAGTGTCTCTCAGAGTGTGGTTGTTCTTTCCATCAGGGTCGCCCGGGGGGCGTTACGCAAATGCCCGCATCAGCAGGAAGAGACCGCCGTTCCAGCAGGCGTGAACGAGGATGGGGGTTCGCAGGCTGCCTGTATGGCGCATGGCGAGGCCCAGGACCAGGCCCAGGGTGCTGAGGACCGGCAGCCCCGAGGGCTGGAGGTGCATGGCCCCAAAAGCCAGGGCCGACAGGACCAGGGCCAGGCCCATGGTCTGGCGCCGCGCCAGGACCGGCAGCAGGAAGCCTCGGCAGAGCAACTCCTCGAAGAGGGGCGCCAGGCCCGCCACCGTCAGCAGGAGCACGAGGCTAGGCCCCCATCCCGAGAGGCCCCGCAACAGCTCCTGGAGGTCCCGCTGCGAACTGTGATCAGGCTTTAGGATGAGGCTCATGAGCAACGCCACCAGCAGGACGAGGGTCAGGGCCAAGGCCAGGAAACCCGCAGCCCAGCCCAGGTCGCGCCAGCCACGCTCCGGGGCCACCCGCCGCCAGAGTTCCTCCAGGCTCAGGCCCTCGGCCCCACAGAGGAGGCCCACTCCCACGGCGGCATGGAGCGCATAGCCCAGTGGCACGGCCAGCCAGCGGAGCCCGGGCCAAGGGTGGAGCAGGAGGCCCATCAGGTTCCCGGACAGGAAGAAGGCCAGGAACCAAGTGAGGAGCACCAAGGCCGCGGCCCGGCCCGACATGGACCAAGCGGGCAGGGGGTGGGGCGGGACCTTGGCTCGAGTGGCAACCAGATAGATGCCGACCACCAGACCGGCGGTGGCCGCGCCCAGGACCAGAAGGCCCAGGAAGCCGAGACCCAGCAGGTGCAGCAGCAGGGCTTTTCGGGCCTGGGTGCGGAGGGCCTCGCCACCGCGCTCCCGGTCCTGGAGGCGGGCCTCCAACAGGGCCGCGGCATGGCCCTGGCCCAGGCGTTTCTGAACCTCCAGGCGCTCCGCCTGGCTGGGCATGGGCCCTTCGGCGTAGGCGGCCAGACAGGCCCGTTTAAAGGCGGGGCCGCCGGACCCCGTGGGTGTGGCGTTGGGGATCCAAAGCAGGGCGGACTGGGGTTGTGCCCCGGACTCGGCCTTCAGTACGGCCACCATGGCCCGGTCCCAGGGTTCCTGCAGCTGCCCTTCGACCTTGATCCAGTCTGGGGCCCTGCCACCCAGGCCTGTCACGAGGCCTGGGCCCATGAGGGCCACCTCGCTGAGGCGACCCTGGAGGCTGAGCCGCTCGGCGGGTTTCTGGAGCGCTGCTTTCCGTGAAGTGAGGCTGAGGCTCGAGGCCAGCAGGGCCAGAAGGGCTAGCAGGACAATGAGGGGGTCCGCCCAGCTGCGGTCCGGCTTCCAGGGGGCTCGAGGTTCCGCATCCATGGCTCCAGGCTACGTCGCTATTTGAAATTCATCATTTCATTTAGAGGCGTGAGCAACATAAAGGGCCCTAACGGAATGCCCATCCAAAGCTCTGACTATTTCGTCACGGCCCCTAAGCGAACGGAGGCCGCCCGGTGCGCCGGAAACGGCGGGCCGCCACCCAGAGGTAGATCCGGTTCAGCAGTCGCGGCAAGCCGGGGATTCCGCAGAGGGGAGCCAGCCAGCGCCAGCCGGGCAGGCGCCGGGCGATGGGTCCCAGGAGGTCGGCTCCGGCTCGGACTTCGCGGCTGCCCAGGTCCAGGCCGTGGATCTCCTTCTCCAGGGGCCTTCCGGCCAGCTCCGGCGCCAGTTCCATGAGGTTCGGGTCGCGCAGAGGCAGGATCACCAGCAGGCCCTGCCGGTCCTGGCGGGCCAGCCAGAGAACCATCCGGCAGCAGAGGGTGCAGGCAGAGTCATAGGCGAGGAGGAGGGGCGCGGCCATCGTGGCGAATGATGCCATGACTTGGCGCTAAGCTTGGACATTCGGAGGCCCCATGCCCTTTTCCCATCCCATTGAAGTGCGGTTCAGCGATCTGGACGCCATGGGCCACGTCAACAACGCGGTCATTGTGAGCTTCATGGAGCAGGGGCGCTTCCAGTGGTGGAGATCCTTCCTGGGCGGGCGTCGCTTCCAGGAGGAGGGCTTCCTCCTGGCTCGCATCGAGGTGGACTACCGCATGCCCATCCTCCTGGGCGAGGATGTGCGCGTCGAGCTGCATGTGCTCAAGGTGGGAAACAGTTCCTTCGAGCTGGGCTACCGCCTCACCAAGGGCCTGGGCGGCGAGCTCTTCGCCGAAGGAAAATCCGTACAGGTGATGCTCGACTTCAGCACCAACCGGCCCAAGCCCCTCCTCCCCGCCACGCGTGAGTGGCTGGAAGCGCAATCCTGATGTTGCTGGGGACGGGTTCCTGGGCCGAGGGCCCCGCGGAGCGGCGGGCCCTGGTGGGTCGCCTGGCTTCGGGCCGCCTGGCGGACCTGAATCGCATTGAGGCCCTCCGCCTGGGCAAGCTGGGGGAGGGCGATCCCACACGGCTGGCTGAGGCGCTGGTGCCCCCCAGCCTGCGGCGCCTGCTGGAGGGCGGCCCCAGGGCTCTTGCCCGGGCCAAGCAGACCCTGGCTTACGCGGAGAAGTGGGACCTCCGGGGCAACCTGCCCGAGGCCCTGGCCCCGATGGCCGACCAGGTGCGCCTGGGCCCCTGCCTGCCCCGGCCTCTGGCCCTGCACCGCTTTGACGGCGGGCTCCTGGATCGCCTCACGCTAGGTGGTCCCGGTGCGGAACTGAACTCGGCACCGCAGCCCAGCCTGGGCGTGGTGGGCGCGGCCGGGGGAGCCGTTGCCGGGTTCTGTCTGGCCTTCGATCAGCCCGGCGGCACCGTGTTGGGTGCCTGGCTCTCGGACCAGTGGCCAGCGGAAAACCTGGAGCTGAAGGTGGGGAACACCCGTCGCAGTGTCCCGCTGAAAGCCTGGGAGAACCTGGTCTTCTCGGGTTTGCGGGCCGGTGAGGTGCTGCTCTTTCCGCCCCCTCGGCTGAAGCCCTTCCCTGAGCTGCCCGAGGGGGCTGAGGTGAGCCTCAGCGCCGACTTTGATCAGCTGGTGGTGGGGCTGGGGGCTCTGGACCTGCCCACCACCATCCACTAGCCCCGCATCATCTCCGCGATGAGGAAGGCCATCTCCAGGCTTTGGGTGCCGTTGAGGCGGGGATCACAGCCGGTCTCGTAGGCCCTGGCCAGGTCCGCCTCGGAGAGGCCTTCCGTGCCGCCGGTGCACTCCGTGACGGCCTCTCCAGTCAGCTCGATGTGGACGCCCCCCAGGTGGGAGCCCTGGGCCCGGTGCAGCTCGAAGGCTAGGCGCAGCTCCGCGAGGATGGCCCCGAAGTCGCGGGTCTTATAGCCGGAGGCGCTCTCGGTGCCGTTGCCGTGCATGGGGTCGCAGCTCCAGAGCACGGGGTGATCCGTGCGCTGCACCGCCGCCAGGAGCGGGGGCAGGGCCGCCTGGATCCGGGTGGCGCCGAAGCGGGAGATGAGGGTCACCCGCCCGGGTTCCCGGCCGGGGTCCAGGCAGTCCAGGAGTGCCACGAGGTGCTCAGGGGTGGCGCTGGGGCCCACCTTCACGCCGATGGGATTCCGAATGCCCCGCAGGTACTCGATGTGGGCCCCGTCCAGCTGGCGGGTCCGCTCTCCCACCCAGAGGGTGTGGGCGCCCAGGTTGTAGTAGGTGGAGTCCTCGGCCACCCAGCGGGTGAGGGCCTCCTCGTAGGGCAGCAGCAGGGCCTCATGGCTGGTGAAGAAGTCGATGCGCTCCAGGGCATCCCGTTGGACCCCACCCAGGGCCTCCAGGAAGTCCAGGGACTCCCGAACCTGGTCCAGGGTGCGGCGATAGGCGGGCACCTCGCCGGTGCCGCCGGGCAGCTCCCAGCGCTCGGGGTGGTGCAGGTCTGCGAAGCCACCGGCGCTGAGGGCCCGCAAGTGATTGAGGGTGGCCGAGGCGTGGAAGTAGGCCTCCTGCAGGCGGGTGGGGTCGGCCCGGCGGGCGGCGGCGCTGGGCTCTACGCCGTTGATGAGGTCGCCCCGATAGCTGGGCAGCTCCTGGTCCCCCACGCGCTCCATGGGTTTGCTGCGGGGCTTGGCGAATTGGCCAGCGATGCGGCCCACCCGCACCACGGGCTTGCGCCCGCCGTGGGTGAGGGCCACGGACATCTGGAGCAGCACCCGGAGCTTGCCTTCGATGGCCTCGGAGGTGCAGTCCTTGAAAGCCTCGGCGCAGTCGCCACCCTGCAGCAGGAAGCGGCGCCCGAGGGCCGCCTCCGCCAGCAGGCCCCGCAGGCGCCGGATCTCCTCGGGTACCACCAGGGGAGGCAGGCGGCGCAGGCGGGCCAAGCTGGCCTCCAGCTCAGAGGCGTCCCCGTAGACCGGCTGCTGCTGTGCCGGGAAGTGCTGCCAACTGTGAGGGGTCCAGAGCGCCATGCCCCATTCTGGCGCGGAAGGGGCCGCAGTTCCTAATCCGAGAGCGGCTCCACCGGGGTGATCCAGCGGTAGCCCTCGCCACCCACGGTGGTGATCCAGGCGGAATCCTGATCCTCACCGAGCTTCCGGCGGAGGTTGGCGATATGCACATCCACGGTGCGGGCGCTGGGTCGGGCATCCGGCTCCCAGGCCAGCTGCAGCAACTCTTTGCGGCTGTGGGTCCGACCGGGATGGGTGATGAGGATCTCCAGGAGTCGGAACTCCCGGGGCGTGAGGTCCAGGATTCGGCCCTCCCAGCGGGCCTCGAGGCGGGGCAGATCGAAGCGGAAGGGACCTGAGCGCAGGAGAGGGGGGCGGTCCACGGCACGGGTCCGGCGCAGGATGGCCTTCACCCTGGCGACCAATTCCAGCAGGGAGAAGGGTTTCACCATGTAGTCGTCCGCCCCGAGGCTCAGGCCCTGGAGTCGGTCGGCTTCCTCGCCCCGGGCCGTAAGCATGAGGACGGGGACTTCGTCCCTGGCCTCCCGGAGGTTGCGAAGCACCTCGAAGCCATCCATCTGGGGGAGCATCAGGTCCAGCACAATGAGGTCGGCCCGGTGGGCCGCATGGGCTGCCAGGGCGGGTCCTCCGTCTCCAGCCGCGGCCACAGAGTAGCCTTCGAAGCTGAGGTTGTTCACCAGCAGCTGGCAGAGCGAGGGCTCGTCCTCCACTACGAGAATGTGGGTCGGTGCCTCTCGCTCGGGAAGGGGTGTGGGCAAGTCGAATTCCTCGGAAGAAAAGATACTCCAGTGCCTCAGTTCGCCGGGATCTCTAATAGAGCTGAGAAACCTTCGCCGGGGCTGGAGGAGAAGGTCAGGCCCCAGCCCTCCTGCTCCGCCACCTGGATCAGGAGGCTCAGGCCCAGGCCCTGCCCCTCGCGCAGGAAGCCCTCCTTGCCTGGAGCCCTTAAGCGCTGGAATGGTTTGCCCAGGGCCTTCAGCTGATGGAGTTCGAGGCCCTCGCCCTGATCGGAAATCTGGATGCAGAAACGGCGGCGGGCGCGCCAAGTGGTCAGGGTGACGGTGCCCCGGCCATGTCCCAGGGCGTTTTCCAGCAGGGTGAAGACCGCCGAGCGGAGGGAGGGCAGGGGGGCGCGACCCGCTTCTGGGCATAGTTGAAGGACGAGGGACCGCTGTTCGAGCTCGAAGCCGGGCAGGAGATCCTCGGCCACATCCTGGAACCAGGCCAAAGTCGCCTGACCTTGGGGACCCGAGGGGCCGCCTCCCCGGACCACGCGCAGGCCGTTCTCGATGAGGGTGGTGAGGTGGTCTACCTCGTCGCCGATACGAAGCAGTTCCTCGTCTGCGCGGTCCGGGCTCAGGCGGCCAAGGCGCAGGGAGTCGCAGCGGAACTTCAGGATGGCCAAGGGGGTCTTGAGGCTGTGGGTCATGGCGGCCAGGCGATCCGCGTCCAGCTCCGTCTTCCGGCGGCTCCGGTGTCGCAGCCAGAGGCCCAGGAGGATGGTTGCGCCCAGCAGGGCGGCCACGCCGGAGGCCAGCCAGCGCTGACGCTGCATGGCCTTCCTGAAGGCGGCCTCCTCGCCATCGAAGCCCACGCCGGCCAGGAGCCAGCCGTCCCCGAAGGCATTGGTCTTGGTCAGGGCGGAGAGCAGACTCCTGGAGATGCGCTGGGGGTCCACCTGCAGGTTCGGCTCGGCCCCCCAGGCCTGAGGGTGCAGGTCCCGCCGGTTCAGGTCCGGCTCGCGGATCAGGCCCATGCGCATGCCAGGGTGGGGGGCGAGGGCCTCGACCAGTTCCCGTTCCACCTCCGGGGAGCCCAGGTTCCAGCGCTTGATGACCAGCCAGCGATCAGAGAGCAGGACCACGGAGGCCACCTTGCCAAAGTCCGGATCCTGGGCCTTGTCGGGGTTCCACTCGAATCGCTGAGCCATCTCGGCATGGGCAAACCAGCCCAGATACTGCTGGACCAAGGCCTGATCCCTGGGCTCCACCAGCCGACCGCCCTGACGGACCCAGAGGCGTCGGCCCTCGAAGCGATCCAGTAGGGCCACGACCAGGGGCTGATGCTCCAGGAATCTCTGGACATCGGCCTCGTCGCCCTTGTGAACCGTCTGCAGGACCGGCAGGCTCTTCCAGCTGCGCTCCACGGCCTCGAAGTCCACCCAGTGCGCGTCGATGTAGGCCTGGCGGCCCTTGTCCACCCGGTCCACATAGTAGTACCGGGGCAGGGCCACCAGGAGGGCCGTCGTGGCCAGGCCTGCCAGGACCAGCATCACGATGCCGCTGCGCTGCTGGAGCCGTTGCCACCGAGAGGGTCCCATGCCGGGGTGCAGGGCTCGGTAGCGGGAGGTGCGGTGCCGGTACATGGGGACTGGATCAGCCCAGGGCCAGCATGCGCTCCAGCGGGGTGAGGGCGCGCAGCCGGAGAGCTTCGTCCAGGTGGATCTCCGGTTTCAGATCCCGGAGGCAGAGGTAGAGCTTCTCAAGGCTGTTGAGCTTCATGTAGGGGCAGAGGCTGCAGTTGCAGCCGCTGTCGGCAGGAGCGGGGATGAGCTCAGCCCCGGGGCGGAGCTGGCGCATCTGGTGGAGGATGCCTGCTTCTGTGGCGACGATGAACGTCGTGGCACTGTCCTTGGCCACGAAGTTCAGGAGGGCGGCGGTGGAGCCCACGAAGTCCGCCAACTGGCTCACGCTGGCGTCGCACTCAGGGTGGGCGATGAGCTTGGCCTCGGGGTGCTGGGCTTTGAGGGCCGCTAGGCGCTTGGCCGTGAACTGCTCGTGGACGATGCAGAAGCCCGGGAAGAGGGCCATGTCCCGGCCGGTCTGCTTCATGACCCACTTGCCCAGGTGGCGGTCCGGGGCGAAGACGATCTTCCGGTCCTTGGGCAGGCTCTCCACTACGCGCACGGCGTTGCTGCTGGTGCAGATGATGGTGCTGAGGGCCTTCACGCCTGCGGAGCAGTTGATGTAGCTAACCACATCGTGGTCGGGGTACTGCTTCAGCCATTCGGCGAAGTGGTCCGCGGGGCAGCGGTCAGCGAGGCTGCACCCGGCGTCCATGTCGGGGATGACCACGGTCTTGGTGGGGTTCAGGATCTTGGCGGTCTCGGCCATGAAGTGGACACCGCAGAAGGCGATGACCTCGGCGTCGGCCTTGGCGGCCTGCTGACTCAGCTGGAGGCTGTCCCCCACAAAGTCGGCCAGATCCTGGATCTCCGGCTCCTGGTAGTAGTGGGCTAAAAGAACAGCTTTCCGCTCAACCTTCAGGCGTCGGATCTCGGCGGCCAGATCGAGGCCTGCGGGGATGGTGTCGAGGTCGGGAAGGTAGGGGGCCGTCAGTTCCATGGTTCTATTCTATGCCCTGTCGAGAAATCGTCGAATTCGGACTGATGGTTCCTGATGGCCGAAGACCTCGGAAAAGGCTGCCCGTTCCCAGGCCTGGGCCGCCCCTCGTGGCAGCTTTCCCTGCTGGATCTGGAGGAGTTCAAGTAAAAAAATCGCTCGAGAACAGGCATCAAAACCTGTTGCCACAAGAGGGTTTGCGATATTATGGGCTTGGACCGCAGGGTCCAAAGGGATGTGGGAATCCGATGGCTGCTCAACGTGAGCGGGCATCGGTCCAGGTCTAGGTGGATTCATGTTTTTTCGTCCAAAGGGGGGACACATGGCCAAGACGCAGGCGCCCGACACTTCCAGCATTACACGGCTGGACCAGACCAAGATCAGTCAGTACTTCGGCTGCAATACGTTCAGCGAGCGCACCATGCGCGAACGGCTGCAGAAGGACGTGTACAAGGCCTACCGCCAGGCGCATAAGCGCGGCGAGGCCCTGTCCCCGGACGTGGCGAAGTCCGTGGCACTCGCCATGAAGGAGTGGGCCCTGGAGCAGGGCTGCACGCACTTCACCCACTGGTTCCTGCCCATGACTGGCGCCACGGCCGAGAAGCACGATGCCTTCATTACCTGGGACGACGAGCCCGGCCAGGTCATCGAGCGCTTCAGCGGCGGCCAGCTCATCCAGGGTGAACCCGACGCCAGCTCCTTCCCGAGCGGTGGCCTGCGCGCCACCTTCGAGGCCCGGGGCTACACCGCCTGGGATCCCGCCAGCCCGGCCTTCCTCATGGAAGGGCCCCTGGGCAAGACGCTCTGCATTCCCACCGCCTTCATCGGGTACCACGGCGAGGCCCTGGACCATAAGGTGCCCCTCCTCCGCTCCATGGACGTGGTGTCCAAGTCGGCGCAGACGGCTCTGAAGTTCTTCGGCGTGAACACCAACTCCGTCGTGGCCCAATGCGGTCCGGAACAGGAATACTTCGCCGTGGACCTGGAACTGGCCCAGCAGCGGCCCGACCTTCTCTTCGCCAACCGCACCCTCCAGGGCGCCAAGCCCCCCAAGGGCCAGGAACTGGAAGACCACTACTTTGGCAGCATCAAGGAGCGCGTCCTGGGCTACATGCAGGACGTGGAGTTGGAGTGCTTCAAGCTGGGCATTCCCGCCAAGACCCGCCACAACGAGGTGGCGCCCAACCAGTTCGAGATCGCGCCCATCTATGAGGCCGCGAACCTCGCCAGCGACCACAACCAGCTGCTCATGGAAATCCTGAAATCTGTCGGCGAGCGCCACAGCCTGGCGATCCTCCTGCACGAGAAGCCCTTCGCGGGCGTCAACGGCAGCGGCAAGCATGTGAACTGGAGCATCGCCACGGACGAGGGCCAGAACCTGCTGGAGCCCGGCCAGACCCCCGAGGAGAACCTGCAGTTCCTCTACTTCCTCAGCGCGACCTTGAAGGCCATCCACACCCATGGCGGCCTGATGCGCGCCTGCATCGCCAGCGCCGGCAACGATCACCGCCTGGGTGCCAACGAGGCGCCCCCGGCCATCATGTCCGCCTTCCTGGGCGGTCAGCTGAATCACATTCTCGATGCCATCGAGAAGGGTGATCTGGCCGATACCTCCACCCAGAAGATCCTCGACCTGGGCATCGGCAACTTGCCCCGCATCGAGAAAGACGCCACGGACCGCAACCGTACCAGCCCCTTTGCCTTCACTGGCAACAAGTTCGAGTTCCGCGCCGTGGGCTCCAGTCAGCCCATCGCCCTGCCTCTGACGGTCATCAACGCCGCCGTGGCCGAGGCTCTGGACGGGCTCAACGCCAAGCTGGAGGCCGAACTCAAGGCCGGTAAGGACCTCAAGGCCGCAGTCATGGTCGTGGTGAAGCAGGCCATCATCGAAACCAAGGCCATCCGCTTTGAAGGCAATGGCTACTCCGAGGAGTGGAAGCTCGAGGCCGAGCGCCGCGGCCTGCCCCACGCCAAGGACACGGTGGCAGCCCTCCACATTTGGGAAGAGCCTGCGGTCAAGGCCGTGTTCTGCAAGCCTGGCATCCTTTCCGAGGGTGAGTTGGAGTCCCGCCTCCACATCCGCCACGAGCAGTACCAGAAGGCCATCGCCATCGAGACCCAGGTGCTGCGCCAGATGGCCGAGACCCAGATCCTGCCCTCCGTGGTGGCCGACCTGGGCTCCCGCGCCGAAAGCCTCTCCAAGCTGGCCAGTGCCGGCGTGGGTGTGCCCGAGTCGCTCAAGACCGCCCTGCAGACCCAGGCGACCCTGGCTGGCGAAGCGCAGGCCCGCCTCGGCGCCATGAAGGCTGCCCTGATTGCCGCAGAGGCCGTGGAAGACCTCCATGCCCGCACGGAGGCCTTCGGCACCAGCGTCAATGAGTCCAAGCACGCCCTCCGGGAAGTGCTGGACCTGCTCGAAGAGGCCTGCGACGCAGACCTCTGGCCCCTGCCCAAGTACTGGGAACTGCTGTCCCCCCTGGTCTGACTTCTTTTCACGCCACACAAAACACGGGCCGCGCAAGCGGCCCGTGTTTTGTGTGTGCTGCAGTGCCTACTCCAGCGTCACGCCGCGCCCCGAGCGGATCCGCGCCTCGATGCGTGAAGTGCTGTGGCCAGGCAGGAAGGGGATCAGGACCAGGCGGCCGCCCCGGCCTTCGACCACCTCGCGGCCCACCACGGTCTCCGGGGTGTAGTCGCCACCCTTGACCAGCACGTCAGGCTGGAGGGCCGTGATGAGCTCCAGGGGGGTGTCCTCGTCAAAGCGGATGACGGCGTCCACGCTGCGCAGGCCCAGCAGGATGGCGGCCCGGGCGGCCTCGTCCTGGAGGGGGCGGCTGCTGCCCTTGAGGCGGGCCACAGACGCGTCGCTGTTGAGGCCCACCACCAGAAAGTCGCCCAGGGCCCGGGCGTCGGCCAGGTACTGCACGTGGCCCGGATGGATCAGATCGAAACACCCGTTGGTGAAGACGAGCCGACCCGGCCTGGGCGTGGCTGCCAGGAAGGATTCAGGGGTCTGGAAGAAAGGGATCAGTGACGGCATCGAAGGATCAGCCTAAAATGGGCGGTTCGGGGACGATTCCCAGGAGAAGTCTGCCATGCCCCTCTACGAATACCGTTGTGAAGCCTGTGGTCAGCCCGAAGAGAAGCTGGAGAGCCTTTCGGCTCCAGAGGTCCACGCCTGCCCGGCCTGTGGGGCGGGAGAGGGCATGAAGCGGCAGTTGTCCGTGGCGGCGTTTTCCCTGGCGGGTAGCGGTTGGTACAAGGGCGCCGCCTCGGAACCGGCGGCTTCCGCCACCAAGACCGAGGCCCCCAAGAGCGGCCATGGCTGTGCCGCAGGCGGCTGCGGCTGTCCTATCGCCGGGTGATCCGGGTCCCAAGTTGCAGTTGATCCGTTGACTTTCGGGCTCTTTCCGATAGCCTAGATGGTTCCGGCCCCGTGGGTCGGTCCAGTTATTCATCCGTTCGACGTTCTCCAGCTCTTGTCTGACGAACCTCTCGAGCCCAGGCCCGGACACTCCGGTGCCTTCCATGGAGGATGGTGTGCCTACCATCAATCAGCTCATCCGCGTCGGGCGGAAAACCTTCCAGAACAAGACGAAGAGCCCTGCGCTCGACGCTTGCCCCCAGAAGCGTGGCGTTTGCACGCGCGTGTTCACCACCACCCCCAAGAAGCCGAACTCCGCGCTTCGCAAGGTGGCCCGTGTGCGCCTCACCAACGGCATCGAGTGCACGACCTACATCCCGGGCGTGGGCCACAACCTGCAGGAGCACAGCATCGTGCTCATCCGCGGCGGCCGTGTGAAGGATCTTCCGGGCGTGCGCTATCACGTGGTGCGCGGCACCCTGGACGCCACTGGCGTTGCGGGCCGCAACCAGTCCCGTTCCAAGTACGGCGCCAAGCGCCCCAAGGCTGGCGCTGCGCCGGCCAAGAAGAAGTAGGGGGAGGTAAACCATGGCCCGTCGTAATGCACCTGCCAAGCGCGAGATCCTTCCGGATCCTGTTTACAACAGCCTCACGGTCTCCAAGTTCGTGAACATCCTCATGGAGCGTGGCAAGAAGGCCACCGCCGAGCGCATCCTCTACGGAGCACTCGAAATCGTCGCCAAGAAGTCCGGCGAAGAGGCCCTCGAAGCCTTCCAGAAGGCCCTCAACAACATCAAGCCCTCGGTGGAAGTCAAGTCCCGCCGTGTGGGCGGCGCCACCTACCAGGTGCCCGTGGAGGTTCCCCAGAACCGCCGCCAGTCCCTGGCCATGCGCTGGCTGAAGACCTACTCCGCCTCCCGCGGCGAGCGCACCATGCGCGACAAGCTGGCTGGCGAGATTCTGGATGCCATGAACTTCCGTGGCGCCGCCATCAAGAAGAAGGACGACGTCCACAAGATGGCCGAAGCCAATAAGGCCTTCGCCCACTTCCGCTGGTAGCAGCCTGCCTGCCCGGAAGGAGCCGCCGTTTGGGCGGCTCCTTCCGCGAAAGCATTTGAAGCATCCCCGATTCTGTTTCCGTTTTGACCCATTCAGGAGGCCGACGTGGCCCGCCACACCCCCCTAGAGCGCTATCGGAACATCGGCATCATGGCGCACATCGATGCCGGCAAGACCACGACCACGGAGCGCATCCTTTTCTACACCGGCAAGATCCACAAGATCGGTGAGGTACACGAAGGTGCCGCCACCACCGACTGGATGGTGCAGGAGCAGGAGCGGGGCATCACCATCACCTCCGCCGCCATCACTGCCGCCTGGACTCCCCAGACCGGGCTGTTGAAGGGTGTGGAGCACCGCATCAACATCATCGACACCCCCGGCCACGTGGACTTCACGGCCGAGGTGGAGCGCTCCCTGCGCGTGCTGGACGGCGCCTGCGCCGTGTTCTGCGCGGTGGGCGGCGTTGAGCCCCAGTCCGAGACCGTGTGGCGCCAGGCCGACAAGTACGGCGTGCCCCGCATGGCTTTCGTGAACAAGATGGATCGCCCCGGCGCGGATTTCTTCCGCGTTGTGGAAATGATGAAGACCCGCCTGAAGGCGCGTCCCATGCCGATCCAGGTTCCCATCGGTGCCGAAGAGGACTTCAAGGGCGTGATCGATCTCGTCCTCATGAAGGCCCTGACCTTCGACGAGGGTGAAAAGGGCTTCAAGGTTCTCTACAGCGACATCCCCGCAGACCTCCTGGCCACGGCCAAGGAGTGGCGCGAGAAGATGATCGAGATGGTCTCTGAGACCGATGACGCGCTCATGGACAAGTATCTCGGCGGCGAAGAGCTGACCGAGGACGAGCTCCGCATGGGCATCCGCAACGGTTGCATCGCCCTGACCTTCACGCCGATGATGTGCGGCTCCGCCTTCAAGAACAAGGGCGTTCAGCCCATGCTCGACGCGGTTGTGAGCTACATGCCTTCGCCCCTGGACATCGCCGCCATCAAGGGCGTCGATACCGACGGGAACACTGTGGAGCGCAAGGCTGAGGACAAGGAGCCCTTCTCCGCCCTCATTTTCAAGATCATGGCTGATCCCTTCGTGGGCTCGCTGGCCTTCATTCGCGTCTATTCCGGCGTTCTGGCCGCTGGCTCTGGCGTCTACAACGCCGCCAAGGGCCGTCGCGAGCGCATTGGCCGCCTGCTTCAGATGCACGCCAACAAGCGTGAGGACATCGAAGAAGTCCGCACGGGCGACATTGCCGCCGCCGTGGGCCTCAAAGAAGTCCTCACTGGCCAGACCATCTGCGATGAGAACCATCCTGTGATCCTCGAATCCATGGACTTCCCGGATCCCGTGATCCAGGTGGCCATCGAGCCGAAGACCAAGGCCGACCAGGAGAAGATGGGTGTTGCCCTGAGCCGTCTGGCCCAGGAAGATCCCACCTTCAAGGTGAAGTCCGATCCCGAAACCAACCAGACCATCATCGCCGGCATGGGCGAGTTGCACCTTGAGATCATCGTCGATCGCATGATGCGCGAGTTCAAGGTGGAAGCCAACGTGGGCAAGCCCATGGTGGCCTACCGCGAGACCATCCGGAAGCGCGTGGACGCCGAGGGCAAGTTCGTCCGTCAGTCCGGCGGTCGCGGCCAGTACGGCCACGTCAAGATGTATGTCGAGCCCAATGAGGCCGGCAAGGGCTACGAGTTCATCAACGACATCAAGGGCGGTGTGATTCCCAAGGAATACATCAAGCCCATCGACCAGGGCATCCAGGAAGCCATGCAGTCTGGCGTCCTCGCTGGCTACCCCTGCGTCGACATCAAGATCACCATCTACGACGGCAGTTACCACGACGTGGACTCCAACGAAATGGCATTCAAGATCGCCGGCTCCATGGGCTTCAAGTCGGGCTGCGAGAAGGCCTCCCCCGTGATCCTCGAACCCATCATGGGCGTCGAGGTTGTGGTCCCCGAGGACTACATGGGTGATGTCATCGGCAACCTGAACAGCCGCCGTGGTCGCATCGAGAACATGGAAGACCGGGCCGGCGTCAAGGTGGTCACCGCCAAGGTGCCCCTGGCCGAGATGTTCGCCTACTCGACCACCCTCCGCGGCATGACCCAGGGTCGTGGCAACTACACCATGCAGTTCTCGCACTACGAGGAAGCCCCCCGGAACGTGGCCGAAGAGATCGTGGCCAAGATCAAGGGTGCTAAGTAAATTTTGCTCAACAAAGTGGGCCATGCCCACTTTCTGAGTTAGTTAAAAGCTGCAAATAAAGTCACTACTTGTTGTTCTAGCCCCTCTGGGGTGAGGTCATTACTCGAACCTTCTGGTTGCCGGGCCTCTTGATCTACCGCTTCCTCCTCCGGGAGGTCGTGCGTTCTTCTCAAATAGCCGTTGATTTTCCAGCGGCTTTTGTTATGCTGATCAGCCCTGTCCCTGTTAGAGGGACGGATCCACATGGGCGGTCAGCGCCCCACGTCTATGGACGGTCTCCCGTCCCAATGGAGTGAACATGAAAGACAACATCCGCATCCGTTTGCGTGCCTTCGACCACCGTCTGCTCGACCAGAGCACCCGCGAGATCGTGGACACCGCCAAGCGCACGGGCGCCCAGGTGGCGGGACCTATCCCCCTCCCCACGCGCACGAACAAGTACACCGTCAACCGCTCACCCCACGTGGACAAGAAGAGCCGGGACCAGTTCGAGATCCGCACGCACAAGCGGCTCCTGGACATCCTGAATCCGACCCAGAACACGGTGGACACTCTCATGCGCCTCGATCTGCCCGCTGGCGTCGACGTGGAGATCAAGGTCTTCAGCCGTCAGGGCAACAGGTAGAGGGGGGAGAGACATGTCCAAAGGAATCATCGGAAAGAAGCTGGGAATGACCCAGATCTTCAATGAGCAGGGCCAGGTCGTCCCCGTGACGGTCATCCAGGCCGGCCCCTGCGTCGTCGTTCAGCGCAAGACCTCCGCCAAGGATGGCTACGAGGCCGTCCAGATCGGTTTCGTGGATCCCAACGGCGGCAAGCGCGCCTCCAAGGCCGAAAAGGGCCATTGCGAGAAGCTTGGCGTCGCCCCGGTTCGCGTTCTGCGCGAAATCAAGGTGGACGCGGCTGACGAGTCCAAGCCCGGCGACAGTGTCCTGGCCAGCGCCTTCGAGGCGAAGACCAAGGTCAACGTTACCGGTATCAGCAAGGGCAAGGGTTTCGCTGGCGTCATCAAGCGGCACCACTTCGCCGGCGGCCGTGCGACCCACGGCTCCATGTTCCACCGCGCGCCTGGCTCCATCGGCCAGTCCAGCTACCCCAGCCGCGTGTTCCCCGGCGTGCGTATGCCCGGCCACATGGGCGATGCCCAGGTGACGGTCCGCAACCTGGAAATCGCCAAGGTGGATGTCGAGAACAACCTGCTGCTCATCAAGGGTGCCGTCCCCGGTCCCAAGGGTGGGTACATCGTCATCAAGCAGGAGGCCTAGGATGTCTGTGTTCCAGCACCCCGTATTCAACCTCGAGAACAAGCAGGTCGGCACCGTTGATCTGCTTCCCGAAGTGTTCAAGCTCGAAGAGCTCAACCAGCACCTGATCTGGGAAGCGGTCCGCCACTTCCTGGCCAAGCGTCGCGCTGGCACGGCCAAGACCAAGGACAAGTGGGAAGTCAGCGGTTCTGGTCGCAAGCTCTGGAAGCAGAAGGGTACCGGCCGCGCCCGTGTGGGCTCGATCCGCAGCCCGCTCTGGAAGGGCGGCGGCACCACCCACGGTCCGCACCCCCGTTCCTACGATTACGCCTTCCCCAAGAAGGCCCGGCGCGCCGCCCTGCGCAACGCGCTGTCCGCCAAGCTGGCGAGCAATCAGGTCGTGGTGGTCGAGAACTGGGACGTCGAGTCCCACAAGACCAAGACCCTGATCCAGACCCTCACCAAGCTCGGCATCACTGGTTCCGCCCTTCTGGTGGGCACCGAGGCCAGCGACAAGCTGACCATGGCTGCCGGCAACAACCCGAAGCTGCAGACCGTTGAGAGCCTGGGCGTGAACGTCTATGAGCTCCTCAAGTACGACCAGGTTGTCTTCTCCAAGGAAGCCGTCCTGGCCCTCCAAGAGGTGGTGAAGCCATGACCAAGATTTTTGAAGTGATCCGCAAGCCCCTCCTCACGGAGAAGGGCCAGATCCTGCGCGAGAAGAACATCCAGGTCTTTGAGGTCGCCACCTGGGCCTCCAAGCACCAGATCAAGGAAGCTGTGGAGCTCCTGCTCCAGTCCAAGGTGAAGGCCGTCCGCACTGTGCGGATCCCCAGCCGGACCAAGCGCCTGGGCCGTTTCGTGGGGACTTCCAGCCCCCGCAAAAAGGCCTACGTCGAACTCGCCGAGGGCGCACCCGCGTCCGAGTAAGGCGATTCGCAACACCACCATGGCGGACGGAAAAGCTTTGCCCACTATCGCCCGCCCCTTTCAACCCTGAGGCAAGAGGACAACCATGAGCATCAAGCAGCTCAAGCCAACGACCCCCGGTCAGCGCGGCATGTCCAAGTCGGGCTTCGAGGAAATCACCACGGACACGCCAGAGCGTTCGTTGATGTCCAAGAGGAACCGAACTGGAGGCCGCTCCAACACCGGCCGGATCACCACCCGCCACATCGGCGGTGGCCATAAGCGCCAGTACCGCATCATTGATTTCAAGCGCAACAAGCTCGAAGTGCCCGCCAAGGTGGCCACCATCGAGTACGATCCCAACCGCACCGCCCGCATCGCCCTCCTCGTCTACTCCGATGGCGAGAAGCGTTACATCCTGGCCCCTGATGGCCTGGAAGTGGGCCGTATCGTGGTGGCCGGCAAGAATGCCGACATCCTGGTGGGCAACGCGCTTCCCCTTCGCAACATCCCTGTGGGCAGCACTGTCCACAACATCGAGATGAAGCCTGGCAAGGGTGGGCAGATCGCCCGCGCTGCCGGCACCTTCGCTCAGCTCGTGGCCAAGGAAGATGACTACGCCCAGCTCCGCATGCCCTCTGGTGAGATCCGCAAGATCCACCTGGAGTGCTACGCGACCATCGGCACCGTCGGCAACCTGCAGCACGAGAACATCCAGCTCGGCAAGGCTGGCCGCACCCGCTGGCTGGGCGTCCGCCCGACCGTTCGTGGTGTGGTCATGAACCCCGTCGACCACCCGCACGGTGGTGGTGAGGGTCGCACTTCCGGTGGTCGTCACCCTGTGACGCCCTGGGGCCAGCCGACCCGCGGCTACAAGACCCGTGGCAACCGTCGCACGGATAAGTTCATCGTCAAGCGGATCAACTAGGAGGCCCGACAATGGCACGTTCCCTGAAAAAAGGCCCGTTCATTGACGCCCACCTCCAGAAGAAGGTGGAAGTCGCCCAGGCGGCCAACGACAAGCGCGTGATCAAGACCTGGTCGCGCCGGTCCACGGTCGTACCGCAGATGATCGGACTGACCCTCGCCGTCCATAACGGCAACAAGTTCATTCCTGTATATGTCACTGAGAACATGATCGGCCACAAGCTTGGCGAATTTTCCATGACCCGCACGTTCAAGGGTCACGCCGGCAAGTCCGATTCCAAGGCGAAGGGGAAGTAGCGATGGCTGAGATCGTTTCCAGCGCCACCGTTCGCCACCTGCGCGGTTCGGCCCAGAAGGCCCGCCTCGTGGTGGACATGATCCGCGGCAAGCACGTCGGTGAGGCCCAGTGGGTTCTCACGCAGGCGAAGAAGTATGCCGCCGCCCCCATTCGCAAGCTGCTTGATTCCGCCGTGGCCAACGCCATCGACAAGAATCCTTCGGTCAATCCGGACCAGTTGCTGGTCAAGTCCGTCTTCGTGGACGAGGGCTTCCGCATGAAGCGGGTCCGCCCTGCACCCATGGGCCGTGCCTACCGGGTCCAGAAGCGCACCTGCCACATCACCATCCAGCTCGCGTCCGCGGCCGGGGAGGAGTAGTCATGGGTCAGAAAGTACACCCGTACGGGTTCCGCCTCATCTACCAGAAGAACTGGCACAGCAAGTGGTTCTCCAAGCGCGACTACGCGTCGCTCCTGCACGAGGACATCAAGCTCCGCCGCGAACTGAAGAAGCAGCTCCACAGCCTCAACGCGATGGTCTCCAAGATCGACATCGAGCGCGCCGCCGACAAGGTGACCGTGCGCATCTTCACCGCCCGCCCCGGCATCGTCATTGGCCGCAAGGGTGCTGAGATCGACAAGCTCCGCGAAGACCTCCAGAAGCGCCTGAACCGTCCCGTGTCCGTCGACATCCAGGAGATCAAGAAGCCTGAAGTCGATGCCCAGCTCGTGGCCGAGGGTGTTGCCCAGCAGCTCGAGCGTCGCATCGCTTTCCGCCGCGCCATGCGCAAGGCGGAAGAGGCCGCGATCCGCTTCGGCGCCAAGGGTTTCAAGATCAAGGTCGCCGGCCGTCTGAATGGCGCCGAGATCGCCCGGACCGAGGATTACCTCTCCGGCCAGATGCCCCTGCAGACCATCCGCGCGGGTGTTGATTACGGATTCGCCGAGGCCCACACGACCTACGGGATCATCGGCATCAAGGTTTGGGTGAATCTGGGCGACCAGGTTGCCGAGACCGTGAAGCGCTGAGGTGAACCTATGCTGATGCCCAAGAAGGTCAAGAACCGCAAAACCATGAAGGGCCGCACCCGCGGCGTTGCCACCCGTGGCAACGATCTCGCGTTCGGTGATTACGGCCTCAAGGCGATGGAGCACTGCTGGCTCACCAACCGTGAGATCGAAGCGGCCCGTATCGCCATGACCCGCCACATCAAGCGCGGCGGCAAGATCTGGATCCGCATCTTCCCCGATCGCCCGACCACCTCGAAGCCCGCGGAAACCCGCATGGGTTCCGGCAAGGGGGCTCCGGACGGCTGGGTTGCGGTGATCCGCCCCGGACGCATCCTTTTCGAAATGGAAGGTGTGACCGAGGAAACCGCTCGCGAGGCCCTGCGCCTGGCCCAGATGAAGCTGTCCGTGGCGTCCGAGTTCATCACGCGCACGCCGCCGGAGGAATAAGAGCCATGTCCAAGAAGAACCCTTTTTCCGATTTGACCAGCAAGAGTGTCGAGGAACTGGCGCAGCTGGAGACCGAACTGGCCGCCAAGCGCTTCACGCTCCGCTTCCAGCACGCCGTGGGCCAGGTCGAGAACACTGCAGAGGTCCGCAAGACCCGTCGTGAACTCGCCCGTGTCAAAACCGCCCTGGCTACCAAGCTGGCCTAGGAGATCCCATGAGCCTCGAAAACAAGATGACTCGTAACGGCGTGGTGGTCTCCAACAAGGCCGACAAGACGGTGGTGGTGAAGGTGGAGCGCAAGTTCCAGCACCCGCTCTACCACCGCACGGTCAAGCAGACTGCCAAATTCATGGCCCACGATGAGACCAATGCCTGCGCCATCGGCGACGTGGTCAGGATCGTGGAGACCCGCCCCCTTTCAAAGCGCAAGCGCTGGATGGTCCTTGAGATCGTTCAGAAGGCCGGCGAGTAGGAGCTCACATGATTCAGATGGGAACCATGCTCATCGTTGCCGACAATTCCGGCGCCAAGAAGATCTGCTGCATCCTGCCCCTGGGCGGCGGTGTGGGTCGGATCGCCCAGCTTGGTGATGTGATCACTGCCTCCGTGAAGGAAGCGATCCCCGGCGGCACCGTCAAGAAGAAAGCTGTCGTCCAGGCGGTCATCGTCCGCCAGCGCAAGGCCTTCCGCCGCAAGGACGGATCCTACATCCGTTTCGACGAGAACGCCGCCGTCATCATCAAGAAGGATGGCGAGCCCGTCGGAACCCGTGTCTTCGGACCCGTGGCCCGTGAGCTGCGTGAGCGGAAGTACATGAAGATCGTCTCCCTCGCCCCTGAGGTGCTGTAATGGAAGCCACCATCACCAAGATGAAGCTCAAAAAGGGCGATCAGGTCATCGTCATTGCCGGCAAGGAAAAGGGCAAGACGGGCTCGGTCTCCAAGGTCAGCCCCACCACCAATAGCGTGGTTGTTGCCGGCCTCAACATGATCAAGAAGGCCACGAAGCCCAACCCCCAGACCGGTGAGGGTGGCGGAATCATCGAGAAGGAGGCTCCGCTCCACGCCTCCAACGTGATGCTTCTCGACCCCAAGACCGGCAAGGGCACCCGCAAGCGTGCTTAGTGTTCTCCGAGGGTTCTGTGCTGCGCGCACACCCCCGGACCCCCTCGCTCGGAACGGGCCAAGCCCGCTCCGAGCTTGATCTTCTCGGGTTGTCAGGTTCTCTGGGTGACACCTGAAAATGACAGTTCCAGCCGCTTCGGCTTTAGTTCTTCCATCTTTGCCTTTCCTGTGTGAAGATGATCATTCTGTCCCGTGCGCGGGACAGGTATCCACGGCGCATTTTGCGCCATGACAACCGAGGTTGGGGGGAAACGGGCCGGATCGCCGTCCCAAGCCCCCCCGCTCTCCCGAACCCCTGGGTCATAGCCGTCCCACGGAAATGGAGGAATTCATGACTGATAAGTCAGTGCACGCGGAGCCCCGCGTCAAGGCTCGCTACCACAAAGAGGTGGCGTCCAAGCTGAAGGAGGAGTTCGCCTTCTCTTCGGCCATGCAGATCCCCCGTCTGCAGAAGATCGTTATCAACATGGGCGTCGGCGACGCCATCCAGAATATCAAGGTCCTGGATGTGGCTGTCGACGAGCTCACCGCCATCGCCGGCCAGAAGGCCGTTGTCCGCAAGGCCAAGAAGAGCGTCGCCCAGTTCAAACTGCGCGCCGGCATGCCCATCGCCTGCATGGTGACCCTCCGTGGCACCCGCATGTGGGAGTTCTTCGACCGCCTCGTGACCCTGTCCCTTCCCCGGGTCCGCGATTTCCGCGGCGTCCCCACGAAGTCCTTTGATGGCCGCGGTAACTACACGCTTGGCCTCAAGGACCAGCTGATCTTCCAGGAGATCGACTACTCCCGCGTGGACAAGATGAAGGGCATGAACATCACGTTCGTGACCACCGCCGCCAACGACACCGAAGCGCGGGCCCTTCTTGCCCACCTCGGTATGCCCTTCCGCAAGTAGCCAAGGAGATCATACCGATGGCCAAGATTTCCAAAATCGTCAAGGATCAGCGCAAGCCGAAGTTCTCGACCCAGCATCGCAATCGTTGCAAGTGCTGTGGTCGTCCTCGCGGTTATATGCGCAAGTTTGAACTCTGCCGTCTGTGCTTCCGCAAGCTCGCCCTCAACGGCGAACTGCCGGGCGTTCAGAAGTCCAGCTGGTAAGGGGGGACCATGCATACCGATCCCATCGCTGATTACCTCACCCGCATTCGCAACGGCATCATGGCCGGTCACGATGCCGTGGTGGTGCCCGCCTCCAAAATCAAGGCCGGTCTCTGCGGCATCTTGAAGCAGGAAGGCTATATCCACTCCTTCAAGCAGGTTGAGCACGAGGGCCGCGTGTACCTCATCGTCAATCTGAAGTACGTGAAGGATAAGCAGAACGTCATTCACGGCCTCCGCCGCGTGTCCCGTCCCGGCCTCCGCATTTACTCTGGTGCCCAGGAACTCCCCGAAGTCCATGGGGGCCTCGGCATCGCCATCGTCTCCACCCCGAAGGGTCTCCTCACGGGCAAGGACGCCAAAAAGCAGAACCTGGGCGGAGAAGTCCTCGCCCACGTCTGGTAACCCATCCTGAAATGGGCGGATTACCCGCCCTCATCTAAGGAATAACCCATGTCTCGAATCGGAAAGAAGCCCGTGACGCTGCCCAAGGGCGTGAAGGTCACAGTCACCGGGTCCGAGGCTGTCGTCGAAGGCGCCAAGGGCACACTCAGCTGCCCGATCCCCAAGGGGATCACCCTCGATGTGCAGGCCGACTCCGTCACGTTCACCCGCGCCAACGATGAGGCCCAGACCCGTGCCTACCACGGTCTGACCCGTGCCCTGCTTGGCAACGCCGTTCTCGGCGTGACTGAGGGCTGGAAGAAGGAACTCGACATCGTCGGCGTCGGCTACAAGGCCGCCATGGATGGCGCCAAGCTCAACCTCGAGCTCGGCTACAGCCACCCCATCAAGTATGAGGCTCCCGCGGGCATCACGATGAGCGTCGAAAAAAACACCCACATCACGGTGATCGGCATCGATCGCCAGTTGGTGGGCCAGGTCGCCGCTGACATCAGGAAGTTCCGCAAGCCCGAGCCTTATAAGGGCAAGGGCGTCATGTACACCGGCGAAGTCATCCGCCGCAAGGCCGGCAAGACCGGGAAGTAAGGGGAACCCATGGCGAACGATATCAACATTCGGCGTGACAAGACCAAGGCCCGTATCCGCGGCCGCATCAGCGGCACGCCTGAGCGGCCTCGGCTGACCATCTACAAGAGCCTGAAGCGCATCTATGTGCAGGCCGTGGACGATACCCAGGGTGTGACCCTGGCGTCCGCGAGCAGCCTGGAAAAGGATCTCCGCGCTTCACTACAGAACGGCGCCAACATCGAAGCCGCCAAGGCTGTCGGTGCGAGCATTGCCGCTCGACTGAAGGAGAAGGGCATCACCTCCGTGGTGTTTGACCGGAACGGCTACGTTTACCACGGCCGCGTCAAGGCGCTGGCTGACAGCGCCCGCGAAGCCGGGCTCCAGTTCTAGGGGATCACCATGGCGACTGCAGAGCTCACTCACAACAAAGAATCCCGCAACTCCGAAGCTGGAGAATTCAAGGACCAGGTCATCTATGTCGGCCGCGTCACCAAGGTGGTCAAGGGGGGTAAGAACTTCTCCTTCTCCGCGCTGGTGGTCGTCGGTGACGGCAATGGCAAGGTCGGCTTCGGCCTCGGCAAGGCCCTCGAAGTGCCCTCCGCCATCAAGAAGGGCATTGAAAGCGCCAAGCGCAACATGATCCGCGTTCCGCTCACCCCGAACGGCAGCCTGCCGCACCCGGTGACGGGCGTCTTCGGTTCCGGCAGCGTGCTGCTGAAGCCCGCCCCTGAGGGCACCGGCATCATCGCCGGCGCCGCGGTGCGAGCCATCATGGAGGCCGCTGGCGTCCATAACGTGATGACGAAGAGCCTGGGCTCCTCCAACCCCCACAACGTGGTTCGCGCCACGTTCGAAGGGCTCAAGGAACTCATGGATCCCTACACGGTCCTGACCAATCGGGGCCTGGACCAGGCGGAGGCTTAACATGTCGCAGTTCTTCGGCAAGCAGGTGGTGATTACGCTCAAGCGTTCCATCATCTGCACCACTCCCAAGCACCGTGCCTTCATGCAGACCCTCTGCCTGAAGCGTCCCGGCGATACCCGCGAATGCGAATACACCCCCAACGTCCACGGAATGGTCAAGCTCGTCCCCCATCTCCTCGACGTCAAGGTGAAGGGGTAGACCATGAAGCTCAACGAACTCCGCCCCGCAGAGGGCGCCACCAAATCCCGCAAGCGGGTCGGTCGCGGTAAGGGGTCAGGCCTCGGCAAGACCTCCGGCCGTGGTGAAAAGGGCCAGAAGTCCCGGTCCGGCTACCGCAGCAAGCGCGGCTTCGAGGGTGGCCAGATGCCCCTCGTCCGCCGTCTGCCCAAGCGCGGCTTCACCAACATTTTCGCTCCCGAGACCAAGGAAATCACCCTCAGCCTCATCTCCATCCACTTCCAGGATGGCGAGACTGTGACGCTCGAGGCGCTCCGCGAGAAGAAGCTCGTCAACTCCCGCGTGGAGAAGATCGTGGTGCTGGCCAGTGGCGAACTCACCACCAAGGTGACCGTCGTGGCCGATCGCATCACCAAGGGCGCTCGCGAGGCCATCCTGGCCAAGGGCGGCACGATCCAGGAGCCCAGCGCGAAAGCTGCTGAGTAAAGGCTCATGAACCGTCTCAGGAACCTCTTCGCGATTCCGGAGCTGCGCAAGCGGCTCCTATTCACCCTCCTCCTCCTGGCTGTCTATCGGCTGGGGGTGCACGTCAGCGTGCCCGGGGTGAACGCCGAGAACCTGGCTTCCGCGCTCCGGCGCGGCGGCGGTGGGTTGTTCGACGTCGTCGACCTCTTTTCCGGTGGTGCGTTCAAGAAGTTCTCGGTCTTCGCCCTTGGCATTGCACCCTACATCACGGCCAGCATCGTGCTGCAGTTGATGGGGGCTGTGGTTCCCTACCTGGAGAACCTCCAGAAGAAGGAAGGCGAAGCCGGCCGCCAGAAGATCAACCAGTGGACCCGCTACCTGACCGTGTTTCTGGCCTTCATCCAGGGCATGGGCATCGCCTCCCTGGCTCAGAGTCAGAATTCGCCCGGCCTCGAAGTGGTGACCTCGGCACTGTCGCCGACGGCCTTCCGCATCCTGGCTGCCTTTACGCTGTCCGTGGGCACCATGTTCGTCATGTGGATCGGTGAGCAGATCACTGAGCGCGGCATCGGCAATGGCATCAGCTTGCTGATCTTCGCTGGCATCGTGGCCGGTCTGCCCCAGGGCGTGACCACGCTGTCCGTCATGATCGGCCAGTCGCTGAGGAACATGCCGAATGTGCCACCTCCGGGCATCTTTATCCTGCTCATCGCGGCCATGACCGTGGTGCTGCTGGCCGTGGTCCTGGTGGAGAACGCCTATCGGCGGATTCCCATCCACTACGCCCGGCGCGCGGATTCGGCCGGCATGTCCAGCCAGCGCAGTTCCTACATGCCCCTGAAGGTCAACACTGCCGGCGTGATGCCTGTCATCTTCGCCAGTTCGGTGATCTTCTTCCCGGCGACCATCAACCAGTTTTTCAAATGGGAATGGCTGTCGAAGGCCTCGGCCTACATCAGCCCCCAGACCCACTTCTGGACCTATGTCCCGGTCTTCGTGGGCATCGTGATCTTCTTCGCCTTCTTCTACACCAGCATCGTGTTCAACCCCGATGAGACTGCCGAGAACATGAAACGCTCGGGTGGCTACATCCCGGGCATCCGCCCCGGCAAGGAAACGAGCATCTTCATGGACAGTATCCTGTCCAAGCTGACCTTCGTGGGCGCCATCTACCTGGCCCTGGTCTCCATCGTGCCCCTGCTGATCACAAATAACATTCCCGGCCTCAACTTCTACTTCGGCGGCACCAGTCTGCTGATCGTGGTGGGCGTGGCCATGGACAGCGCAGCCCAGCTGGAAAGCCTGCTGGTGATGCGCCGCTATGACGGATTCCTCGAGAAGGGCCGTATCCGCGGTCGTTCCAACCGTGGAGGCGCCGCATGAGCCTGACAGCCAATATTCTCCTCGGAGCCCCCGGCTCTGGCAAAGGAACCCAGGCCAAGCGTCTGGTGGAAACATTCTCTTTGACTCACCTGTCTACTGGTGACATTCTGAGAGATGCCGTTTCGAAAGGAACGGAGATCGGCCTGAGGGCGAAAGCCATCATGGCCGAGGGAAAACTGGTGGACGACGACACCGTCAACGGCCTTGTCTTTGCGCGGCTGCTGGACGAGACCTCTGACGTGTTGTTCGACGGATACCCACGCACCCTACAGCAAGCTCAAGCCCTGGAAGACTTCCTCTCCTCCAAGGGCATGAAGGTTGGGCACGTGATTCTGGTTGATGTCCCCCAGGAAGTCCTGGAAGCCCGTGTGGTGGGCCGGCGTGTCTGCAGCAGCAATGCCTGCGGCGCCATCTACCACCTCGAGTCCAAGCCTTCCAAGCAAGCTGGTGTCTGCGACGTGTGCGGCAGTCCGCTGAAGCACCGTTCCGACGACACCTCAGAAGCATTCAAGAGCAGGATGGGCGAGTTCAATTCGACCTTCCAGCCGCTCCTGGGCTTCTACAAGCATCGGCCGACTTTCCGGAGCGTGGATGGCAATCGCCCCCCGGAGCTGGTGTTTGAATCGCTGCATCACGTCTTTGGAGATCGCGCTTGAGCAAAGAAGAAGCCATTGAGCTCGAAGCCACAGTGGTTGAGGCCTTGCCGAATGCGGTGTTCCGGGTCGAACTGGAGAACAAACACCAGGTGCTGGCGCACATCAGCGGAAAGATGCGAAAGAACTTCATTCGTATCCTTCCCGGTGACCGGGTGCTCGTAGAGGTCACCCCCTACGATCTCACCCGCGGCCGCATCATTTACCGATTCAAGTAAACGAGAGGACACCATGAAAGTAAGGCCCTCCATCAAGAAGCTGTGCGAGCACTGCAAAGTGGTCCGGCGCGAAGGTATCAATCGGATCATCTGCAAGAAAAACCCCAAGCACAAGCAGCGTCAGGGTTAAGGAGAATCGATGGCACGCATCTCAGGTATTGATCTGCCCATCGGCAAGCGCATTGAAATTGCGCTCACCTACATCTATGGCATCGGTCGCGCCAAGGCCCACAGCATCCTGACCCGCGCGAAAGTCGATTTCGGCACCAAGGTCCGTGATCTGACCGAGGACGAGGTTGGCCGCATCCGCCGCGTGATCACGTCCGAGGAGACGGTGGAGGGCGACCTCCGCAAGAACATCTCCCTCGACATCAAGCGGCTCATGGACATCGGCTGCTACCGCGGCCTGCGTCATCGGAAGGGTCTTCCCGTCCGTGGCCAGCGCACGCACACCAACGCCCGCACCCGCAAGGGCAAGCGGCGCACCGTAGCCGGCAAGAAGAAGTAAGGCGAGGAGCACATGGCCAAGACTCAGACCCGGACCGCCGGTAAGAAGGTGGTCAAGAAGAAAGAAAAGAAGAACGTTCCCCATGGCGTGGCTCACGTCCAGGCGTCCTTCAATAACACCATTATCAGCATCTCCGATCCTATGGGGAACATGCTCTGCTGGGCTTCCAGCGGCAACCAGAACTTCCGCGGGACCCGCAAGGGCACTCCCTTCGCCGCCCAGGTGGCCGCCGGCATCGCTGCCGAAGCCGCCAAGGAGCAGGGTGTCCGTTCGGTCGACGTTCGCGTCAAGGGCCCTGGCGCCGGTCGTGAGAGCGCCATCCGCGCCCTCAATGCCGCCGGCATCCAGGTGACCAGCATCCGCGACGTCACCCCCATCCCCCACAACGGCTGCCGGCCGCCCAAGCGGCGCCGGGTTTAAGAGAGGAGGAGAGACATGGCACGTTACACAGACGCCGTTTGCCGCCTCTGCCGCCGCGAGGGCATGAAGCTTTACCTGA
>TBL_comb47_HYPODRAFT_10000424_pt1 | contig 55903 bp, 60 predicted proteins | sample TroBogypolimnion_40_FD_10682 | JGI IMG/M metagenome (IMG submission 10682)
AAGGCTTGATGAACCAAGAACCTCAGCCTTTTTTGCTTCTAAAACAACTAATTCTGTTACCAATATTTAGGGGGTCAATTTGTGCCGTTACAAGGGGGTCACATTGTGCTGGCGAAAGGGGGTCAGTGACTCGTCCTGAAAATACTTTACATGTTTTTAATAATAGTCCTGTTTTTTCTTTACGCAAGTTACGTATCAGTTAATTCAATTGCTCTGTACTTCGAATATTTCTTCCAACGCTTTTGGATATAGCCTATTTTTTCATGAGCAATCACTGGTGTCAGATAGTTTAAACTTGCATGAGGTCGTTGTTGATTGTAAGTAACAATTATAGCATCAATCACTTTCCGAGCTTCGTTATGACTTTGAAAGTTTCTCCTTGGGAAGAACTCTGATTTAATTATTCCATTCATTCTTTCTGCCAAAGCATTTTCATATGGGCTTCCATTTTGAGTCATACTTATGGATATATTGTTTGCCATGAGTATATCAGTATAACTCCCTGAACAATATTGAACACCCCTATCTGAATGATGGATCAGTCTTCTTTCAGGAAATATCCGATTTGATAAAGCCATATTCAAGGCATTAATACATCCGGTACTCTCAAGCGTATGATTTAATGCGTATCCCATAATCCGTCTCGAATAAGCATCAGTGATTAGCGAGAGATAACTATATCCCTCAACAGTTTTTACATAGGTTATATCAGATACCCAAACCTGTTCTGAAGAATTGACTTCAATACTTTCAACAAGGTTAGGATATTTTTTTAGCCAATGAAATGAATCTGTTGTAATCATACCACGTTTTCTTCTCCTGATTAATAGTCCATGAAATCGGAGAAGATCGAATAGTTGATCACGACCCATTTTTATTCCATGTTCTTTAAGCATTGGCTCGATTTTAAATAATATTTTTCGTGTTCCTATCATTGGCATTGTATCTCTTAAATCTTTTACTAATCTCAAAACGATCATGTGAGCTATACTCATTTTCTTTTCATAGGCATATGCTTCGTAATAAGCTTGTCTTGTCACACCAAACAATCCGCAAAGCTTCTCCAGGCCAATCACTGGATGGGCTTGCTTTATTTTTTTGACTGTTTGGTACCAGGCTTTTTTTTGATCTTGATTTGAAGGTCTTCTTCGGAAACTTTAATCATCGTTTCAAGGCCGATAATTTTTAGATTTGCATATGCAAGTGCCTTCTCCAGTTGTTTGATCTGTTGTTTATACTCTTGAGCTTTCTTGTCCTCTTCCATACTGGATAAAACGGTTTTTTGAGTTTTATCTGTCAAACTTCCTACACTTAATCGAGTCATCCAAAGTTTTAAAGTGTTCCGGTTAAGTCCATATTTTTTACAAGCTGAATAAATGGCTAAAGATCCTGACCTGATCTCGCCGACAATTGTTTCCATCTCTTCTTTGCTTCTACGTACCCAGGGATTTTTACTGTGAGGGCTGGCTCGATACTTCTTTTTTTCTTTCATCCTAAATTGGTTTGCTGTAAAGCTATTTTAGGACTATACACAGTTTACGCCGGTATTAGGGGGTCAATTTGCGTGGATTTTCCACAATAATAACCTGCGGCTGATCAATTGGTCAGAAGGATTGGCAAGTCCCAAAACATTTACTATCGCCGATGCTGATGAATTGTTACGATCAGATAAATTGTTTGCAAGAAAATTCAATCAAAATGTTGATTCAAAAATTCTTGACTTGCTTGATAATGAATCTCGATAAATATCAAAAAATTTTCTTTAATAGGTCTTTGAGCATTTTTTTACCGGTTCTGTAGAAAATTTTAAAATCATACAACCTGATAAACCTCCAATAACCTTTGTAGTTCAACATCCACTGAAGTATCCCTTTAAAATCCCTGTATTTAATACATCTTCTTAAATCTCTGTCGAAGATTGAAATCTCTACTTCATGTAAAGAGGCAGGCTCGTTAATATTGTAAAAATCACCACTGATTATTTTTTTAATTCCTTCCGAAAAATCATGCCCTGTAAATCTTGAATAAGGCATCCACATATTGGTACGTGCATCAACTTCAAGCAGGTAATATATATTTCTTCCCTTATGATACACATATTGTATACTTGCAAATCCATTAAGTCCCACTTGTTTTCCTAAAATTTTTAACAGCGAAGCGATTTCATCACTCTGATAATATCTCCTCCTTGTAGTAAAAGAAAATTTATTATGCATGTAAGCTAATATCTCTGCACAATTATAAGTGATCAATTCGCCATCTCGGAATAATGCTTCTACGCCGATATCTTCACCTTCAATAAATTCCTGCAAAACAAGATTTGTTTTATTAGTTACCTTATTAAGACAATCCTGCAATAAAAAGGAATCGGCGCAATATTGAATACCGATGCCGGAGAAACTGAAATTCTCTTTCAGTAAAATCGGAAAATGAAGCTTTTGACTGATCGTTTGCAAATTATTTTCTTCAGAATAATTGATAAACTGCGGCGTGGCAATGGAATATTTTTCGCAAATCACGGATAACCCTATTTTGGAACTTAGGATTGCCCTATTCTCGATTTTTGTGATGGGTAATATTTTTTTGAAAAGATATTCAGACTGGATAGACTCATTCATTAACTTGATAGCGGCATCATCCAATAGAACGATCCATTGATAATAATCCGGATTTTCTTCAACATGGTTCAATAATTTGTTTTTGAAATCATTATGTATTTCACTGGTTTCAAACCATCTATCATGATACTTATTAGAACGAAGCCATGAATCAGCGGAGCAAAATACATCTACAGTACACCCGGCACGTTTAAACATAAAGGGAATTTCTCCGGTCGCGTCAAATTCTCCGAGCAGGGATACTAATAATACATTATACATGTTGTTTTGGTTTCTTGCTTGTGAATTAACAGAGTAAATATAATTGGCTGTGAATAAAATAAAGATAACCCTGAAATTTTTTCAGGCAATTATTATTTTTTTTGAAAAGATGGTGTTTCTATTGTAAAAATCTTTCGAAACTCTTGTAAAGATTCTGAGTAATTCAGCAAATTTTAAGGAACTTTAATAAGTTTAATATTCTTGAAAGAAAGCCCAATGAAGCTGATCACACTTTCTAATTTTAAAAACAAACACTTTCTGGCACTTGTTGGTAATGTGGTTATTTCCGGATTCAGTGTGTTGACGATTGCTGTTTTATACCGTGGTTTAACCAAGTCTGATATCGGTACATGGTTTTTCTTTCTAACGATACTGGGCTTGGCAGATGCGATTCGCAACGGTTTCCTAACTACAGCAACCGTAAAATATTATGCAGGAACAACAGTAGAAAGAGGTGCTGAAGTATTGGGATCGGTTTGGTATTTGGCCATTGCGTTAACAGTAGGAATGTGTTTGATCAATGCAGGATTTTTTATTGCAATTGGATGGATCAAGAATCCAGAATTAATAATTGCCATTAAATGGTTCGGTATCACTTTTGTGAGCTCTTTATTTTACAGTGTTACATTCTGGATATTGATTGCAGAAGAGGATTATTTAAAGATATTATGGTTGCGTTTAATTAACAGCGGCTCGATGATCGTTATTATCATTATCCTGACAATTTTAAAAATGGCAACGTTGAGTAATTTATTACTCGTCAATTTTCTTACCAACTGTTTTACCAGTTTGTTTGCATTGGTTTTTGGGTATACAAAGATCAAGTCATTCCTCAAGAGAAAACAAGAAAGCATAAAGGAAATAGCCAATTTCGGGAAATATAGTTTAGGAACAAACATGAGTTCAAATTTATTGAGCAGCATTAATACTTTTGTGATCACATTTATGTTAGGGCCGGCTGTATTGGCCGTGTACAATCTTCCGCAAAGATTAATGGAGATAGTAGAGATCCCGTTGAGAAGTTTTGTTGGTACTGGAATGTCGGCAATGGCCATAGCCTATAACAACAATAACATGTATCATCTGAAGTTTGTTTCAAAAAAATATGCAGGCGTGTTGATGTTTGCTTTTATTCCAATAATTATCATCGCTTTTTTTACTGCAGATATTGCTGTTGGATTATTGGGCGGAGGTAAATATGCCGGAACTGAGGCTGCGAATATTTTCAGGATGCTCATGTTCTGTTCTATCTTGTATCCGATCGACAGATTTAACGGTGTTACATTAGACATTCTTCAGCAGCAGAAAGTTAATTTTTATAAAGTATTGGTGATGATCGCTGCAAATTTACCGATAGCATTTATAGGCATTTTCCTTTTTAAAAATATATGGGGCGTTGCTATAGCTACTCCGGCAACATTGTTAGCCGGATTACTTTTCGGCTATTACCATCTTCGCAAACACATGGAATATTCTTTCAAAGAAATAATCATAACAGGCTATGTAGAATCTCTGGAAATCATTCGTAAAACATTAGCAAAATTAAAAAAATAAAATCCACTATCCGTTTTATGAAAACAGTATCTGTCATTACAGTTAATTTCAATCACAATCATATCACCGAAGAATTACTGAATTCTATTGCGAAAGAAAATACTTATCCTTCACTTGAGATCATTGTTGTTGATAACGGTAGTAAAATAAATCCGGTGACAGAATGGAAAGGGAAATATCCGAATATTGCTTTTATCCGCAGTGATATTAATTTAGGATTTGCAGGCGGTAACAACGTTGGCATCAAAGCTGCCAAAGGAGATTATCTTTTTTTTGTGAATAATGATACTGAGTTTACCACAGGGTTGGTTGAAACATTAGTAAAAACATTGGATGATGAAAACAAGGTAGGGATTGTATCTCCGAAGATCCGCTATTTCGATCAAAAAGATATGCTGCAGTATGCGGGCTACACTGATATGAATTATTACACCTGCAGAAACAACTGCATCGGTCAATTTGAAAATGATAATGGACAATATGATAAGGTAACGGGCAAAACAGGATTTGCTCACGGCGCTGCGATGATGATCAAACGTGAAGCTGTTGATAAAGCCGGTTTAATGCCGGAGAATTTTTTTCTGTATTATGAAGAAATGGATTGGTGCGATCATATCAAACGCGCAGGGTATGAAGTTTGGGTAAACATGCAGGCATTGATCTATCATAAAGAGTCCGTTTCAGTCGGCAGAAAAAGCGCTTTGAAAGAGTATTTCATGAACAGAAACAGAATATTATTCATTCGGCGTAATGCAAATTTTAGTCAGAGATTATTTTTCTATTTCTTTTTTATTTTGGTTGTGACTCCGAGAAATATTATTACTTATTTGAAGGACGGGGATACTAATTTTATTAAAATGCTGTTCAAAGCCATTTGGTGGAATTTAACTAACAATATTGATAGCAAATATTTGGGTTATACTTTAAAATAGAAACCATGTATATTATTTTTTGGATATGCCTGTTCATCATTTTTTACACTTATGTTGGCTACGGGATTGTTTTATTCATTCTGGTAAAGCTGAAAAGATTATTTATAAAAACTAAAAACATTGATGAAGTTCATTTTACTCCCTCACTAACTTTAGTGGTGGCTGCTTACAATGAAGAAAAAATTATTGAAGAAAAAATTCAGAACACTTTATCGCTTCATTACCCCGAAGATAAACTCAAAATCATTTTTATTACTGATGGCTCAACTGACGGTACCGATGCCATTATTGCAAAATATCCGCAAATTAAATTGATGCATAAGGACGGCAGAAGCGGAAAAATTGCAGCCGTACATCGTGCCATGCGTGAAGTGAATTCTGAGATCGTCGTATTTACCGATGCAAATACTTTTTTAAATAAAGAGGCACTGCTCAAATTATCTCGTCATTACGCCAATCCAAAGGTGGGAGCGGTTTCCGGCGAAAAGCGTGTAAGTATTGAAGAGTCATCTGATGCAACAGCAGGCGAAGGATTTTATTGGAAGTACGAATCCAAATTAAAAAAATGGGATTACGAATTATACTCTGTTGTGGGTGCAGCTGGAGAGTTATTTAGTGTGCGTACTGAATTATATGTTCCTGTTGAAACGGATACATTATTGGATGACTTTATGATCTCAATGAAGATCGCCATGAAAGGATATAAAATTGCTTACGACCCCGATGCCTACGCAGTTGAAGCTTCATCAGAAAATTTGAAAGAGGAATATAAGCGCAAAGTTAGAATTGCAGCAGGTGGTATTCAATCAACAATTCGCACAAGCAAATTATTCAATCCCTTCTTCATGCCTTTGTTAGGATTTCAATATATCAGTCATCGTGTGTTGCGATGGACCATCACGCCATTCTTAATGATCTTTGTTTTTTTCCTCAACTTATATATCGTAACACAAAATGCAAACATGCTCTATCATTTTATAGGTATTGCGCAGTTGGCATTTTATTTATTAGCATTCCTTGGGTGGTTATTGGAAAGACGAGAAGTAAGAGTAAAGATCTTATTCATTCCTTATTATTTCTGCTTCATGAACTATTGTATGCTGGCAGGAATGTTCCGTTATTTCTTTACGCAAAAAGCAACGGTTTTGTGGGATAAAGCAAAAAGAAAATAATGATGAAGTCGGCTTTTTTTTAATGAAACATTGTTGCGCCTGCCGGCCGGCAAAGGCAGGTCGCACACTTCAACAGTTTATTATAATTCAACAATCAATAAATAAAGCCACAAATTATTTTGTGGCTTTATTAATATTTGACTTTAAAAACTATAAAATCTCTTTTAGACTATCTGCTGTTGCATTAATCGTATAATCCAAATCTTCTTGTGTCAATGCATTATTCAAAAACCAACTTTCAAAAGCTGATGGCGGTAAATACACACCACGATTTAACATGGCATGAAAATACTTTTTGAACAGATCATTATTTGCAGATGCTGCCGTTTCAAAATTAGTAACAGGATGATCGCTGAAATGCAGACTGATCATGCTTCCCAGCTGATTGATCACAAACGGTGTTCCGCTGATACCCAAAACTGTTTCTAATCCTTCTTTTAAATAATTCGTTTTTTCTTCCAGCTCTTTAAAAATATTTGGTTGCTCATTTAAAATGGACAATAAAGTATAACCTGCGATCATTGCAATTGGATTACCGCTTAATGTTCCTGCCTGATAAACATTTCCTAACGGCGCCACACATTCCATGATATGCTTCTTACCGCCAAAAGCGCCAACAGGTAAACCACCACCAATAACTTTTCCATAAGTAACCAAATCAGCATTGATGTTTAATCTTTCCTGTGCGCCACCTTTTGCCAAACGAAAACCTGTCATCACTTCATCAAAAATGAAAACAATATTTTCTTCATCACAAATTTTTCTGAGTCCTTCTAAAAATCCTGGCTCAGGTAAAATGCAACCCATGTTTCCAACAACAGGTTCAGTAATAATGGCAGCGATTTCATTTTTATTTTCAGCCACTAATTTTTTTACGGCATCAAGATCATTGTAAGCACAAGTCAAAGTATCATTTGCAACTCCGGCCGTAACACCGGGAACGGTTTGAATATTAAAAGTAGCAACACCGCTTCCTGCTTTTACTAAAAAAGAATCCGCATGACCATGATAACAACCTTCGAATTTTATTATTTTATTTTTTCCGGTATAACCTCTTGCCACACGAACCGCACTCATACAGGCTTCTGTACCGCTGCTGCACATTCTGATCAGATCAACATTTGGTGCCATTGATTTAATTAACTCTGCCATTTTTATTTCCAATTCTGTTGGAGCGCCGTAAGAAGTAGAATAAATAGCTTGTTCTTGAACTGCTTTAACCAATGGTTGATAGGCATGGCCAAGTATCATCGGTCCCCAGGAAGCGATAAAATCAATGTATTTATTTCCATCGGCATCAAATAAATAAGCACCTTTTGCTTTGCTGATAAACAAAGGTGTTCCACCCACACTTTTAAATGCACGTACAGGAGAATTTACACCACCGGGAATGGATTGTTGTGCTCTTGAAAATAGTTCCTGACTTTTTGAAATGTTCATATGCTTAATACAAGTTTATAAAAGTTGATTCACTTGTTTATGCACAAGTGTGCGACGCAACGAAGTTGAGTAATGTTATATGGCTGACTAAAAAAGAAAACTACTCAAAAGTATATTCTTCGCCAACAAACGCTTTATACTCTTTTGTATTCTTTGTTGCTTTAAATTCTATGATTTTAAAATCCGCCAAACCTTTACTATTCAAAGGATCTTTAGAAACTATGTCTTCTATTCTTTCTCTGCTTTTTGCTCTGGCAAAAATAATTCCACCGGTACGTGGTTCTTGACGACCTGATGCCAAGAAATGCCCGGTACTATAATATTTGTCGATGTAATCCATGTGAGCTTCTAAGTTCTTATCAATTTCTTCGGGAGAAACTTTGTAAGTCAATTCGATGATAAACATAAAAAACTATTAAGGGTTAAGAAATCAGTTTTACTGCATCTTTCGCAAAATAAGTTGCAATGAGATCTGCGCCTGCACGTTTGATAGAACCCAAGCTTTCCAAGATCGCTTTGTCTTCATTTAACCAACCCATTTTTGCTGCTGCTTTGATCATCGCATATTCGCCGCTTACATGATATGCACTAACCGGAACATCCACTGTATTTTTTATTTCGCGAATAATATCTAAATAAGCCATCGCTGGTTTTATCATTACAATATCAGCGCCTTCAGCAATATCCATTAATGTTTCTCTGATGGCTTCTTTGCGATTGGCATAATCCATTTGATAGGTTTTCTTATCGCCGAATCCCGGTGCACTGTCCAACGCATCTCTGAATGGTCCATAAAAACAGGAAGCATATTTTGCACTGTAACTCATGATGCCAACTTTAGTAAAATTTTCATGTTCCAGAGCTTCGCGAATGGCACCAATTCTTCCATCCATCATATCACTGGGTGCAACAAAATCTGCACCGGCTTGGGCATGGCTAACACTCATTTGAACCAATGCTTCAACGGTTTCGTCATTTACAATTTCACCATCTTTTACAATGCCATCATGACCATAAATGGAATAAGGATCCAGTGCAACATCAGTCATCACAAGCATTTCAGGCACTGCATCTTTAATGGCTTTGATGGTTCTTTGCATTAATCCTTCCGGATTCCATGCCTCTTTTCCGGTATTATCTTTTGTTTCGTCTTTTGCTTTTACAAATAATAAAACAGATTTAATTCCTAAACTCCATAACAGTTTTACTTCCTTGATGGTTAGATCAATTGAATAACGAAAATAATTTGGCATGGATGGAATTTCATAAGCCACATTTGTTCCTTCATCAATAAATAAAGGCGCGATAAAATCGTTAGGTGTTAAAGATGATTCGGCAACCAAACTTCTGATAGCTGGTGTTGCTCTTAGTATTCTGTTTCTTCTTTGTAAATACATAAAATAAAATATTTTTAATTTATACCCAATCTTTAGGGCGCAAGCATACTTCTTGTAAATAGGCTTCCGGTGTGCCTTTCAGTGGTTGATGATTATAATCAAATCTCACAGTTGGCGGTAAACTCATCAAAATACTTTCTGTTCTGCCGTTTGTTTTTAAGCCGAATATTGTTCCTCTGTCGTGAATCAAATTAAACTCAACATATCTTCCTCTTCTTATTTCCTGCCAATATTTATTTGCTTCTGTAAAATGTATATTCTTTCTTTTTTCAACGATCGGAATATAGGCATCCATAAAAGCATATCCGCAAGCTTTCGCAAAGTTCATCCAAAAATCAATATCTTTTGCTGCATCAGGTTTTTGATGATCATAAAATATCCCACCAATGCCTCTGCGTTCACGGTTCCTGTGTTTATTCACAAAATAATCATCACATTCCAACTTGAATTTCGGATAAAACGATGCATCAAAACCATCACAAACATTTTTATAAGTTTCATGAAAATGTTTGGCATCTTCTTCAAACAAATAATAAGGTGTCAAATCTGTTCCGCCGCCAAACCATCTGTCTATCACTTCATCTTTTTCATTGTATAATTCAAACATGCGGTAATTGCAATGCACTGTTGGGACAAATGGATTTTGCGGATGTATCACCAAGCTCAATCCGCATGCAAACCATTTGGCGCCATCAATTTTTAACTGCCTGCGCATTGTATCACTGACATTTCCAAAAACAACCGAAGTATTTACGCCGCCTTTTTCAAACACATTGCCATTAGCGATCACACGTGTTTTACCGCCACCACCTTCTTCACGTATCCATTCATCCTCTGCAAATTTCGCTTTACCATCAACTTGCTCTAATGCAGAACAGATGCGGTTTTGCAGCTCATGAATAAAATCTACCCAGTGTTCTTTTACGCTCATTTTCTAAACAAATATTTTTATTTTGTTTCCGATTATTGTATTTCATGGCATCTTCTGTTGTGTCACTCACTTGTACTTTCAAAGCATGACTCATCATTTACTGCTTTCTTCCTTCACGGTATCAACAAATGCCCTTGCATGATCAACGGGAACATTCGGTAAAATACCATGACCTAAATTGGCAACATATCTTTCTTTGCCAAATGCATTGATCATTGCTTTCACTTCTTTTTTGATGACTGGGATAGGCGACAATAATTTTGCAGGATCAAAGTTTCCCTGAAGTGTTACATGATTACCTGCAAATTGTCTGGCCATTTTTGGTGAGATGCACCAATCAATTCCTAAACCTGCTGCACCTGTTGCTGCCATTGATCCTAAACTATGCCATGCGCCTTTTGCAAAAATGATTACTGGTGCTTTGTCTTTTAATGCGGTAACAATTTGCCTGATATATTTCAATGAAATGTTTTCAAAATCATCGGGGCCTAATAAACCACCCCAGCTATCAAATATTTGAATGGTATCTGCACCCGCAGCAATTTGTCCTTTTAAATAAGCGATGGTTGTATCGGTGATCATTTGCAATAATTGATGCGCTAATTCGGGTTGCATGTAACAAAATGCTTTGGCCTCATCAAATGTTTTAGAACCTTTTCCCTGAACCATATAACAAAGAATGGTCCATGGTGCACCAGCAAAACCAATTAAAGGAACACGACCATTCAATTCTTGTTTGATTAGTTTAATAGCATCAAAAACATACCCCAATGTTTCATCAACATTCGGAACACGAACGCGTATCAAGTCTTTTACTGTTTTGATCGGATCGGGAAGTATCGGTCCTTTGCTCTCGATCAATTGCACTTCCAATCCCATTGCCTGCGGAACAACCAGAATATCAGAAAATAAAATGGCAGCATCCACGCCAATAATATCAACGGGCTGTAATGTAATGGCAGCAGCTAATTCAGGCGTTTGACATCTTTCAAAAAAACTGTATTGTTTTCTTAATACCATATATTCAGGCAAATATCTTCCTGCCTGACGCATCATCCACACAGGCGTACGTTCTGTTTTTTCGCCACGCAATGTTCTCAGCAACAAATCATTTTTTAAAATATTCATGCTTATTTTTTATTTGAATCAAAATAATCCAATACTCTGTCGATCATCTGTTCTTTTCCCGGCCATTCACTTGTGATGATCATATTACTGCAATAAGATTGAATAGTTGCAGTTGTTGTTTTGCCGATTGAAAAGATAACAGTATTCGTAGGTAAAGTGTTCACAGAAAAGAAACTATGTACGGCACTCGGGCTAAAAAAAACAACCGCATCATAATTTCTTTTTATTGTTTTAGGTGTTTGAATAGTTTTATAAACCACCAATTCAATCACTTTAATTCCATGCTGAGACAATGTCTCAGGTAATTCATTCATTCGTTGATCTCCGCAAAAGAAAACAAGTTCTTTGATCGACCGTTTTGCAATGATCTTTTCTGTCAGTGCGGTAGCATTCTTTGCAGTAGCTGCTACAGAGCCTTCTCCGAAAAAAGCATATACTTTTTCTTTCGTAATGCCGCCCATCGAAAATATTTGCCAGTCAGGTTTTTGCGTAAGATGTTTGATGACAGATTCCACAGCATTCATGCTCGTGAAAACTGCGGTTAATGTTTTTGTTTGGAATGATCGAATCTGATGAATGATATCAGTTGAATGAATACTTTCTGTTTTTATAAATGAGTCCACATCAATCTTCACAGACTTCAGTACAGCTTTATGAATGATGGATTCATCCAGTGGCCGGGTACATAATATGTGAAACTTATATGCCGGCATTGCGGATATTTTCGACAATTTGTCTGCCACCGTTTTCCAAAATATAATTTGCAGCAGTTATACCTAAATCAAAAGAGTCTTTTAACAGAAAACCACTGTAGGCAGTCTCAGCTTTTTCATTTCCATCCAACGAAAGAATGCTACACTTAAAATATATTTTCTCTTTTTTTATTTCAGCCAAAGCGCTGATGGGGGTGGAGCATCCGCCCATTAATGTTCTTAAAAAATCTCTTTCGATCTTTGTACAAATGGCTGTAGTTTCATCATTCAATAAAGCACTATTGTTTTTTGACTTAGTATCATTTTCTCTACAAACAATCATGATAGCACCTTGTGCAGGAGCGGGTATCATCCAGTCTAATTCAATAGAATTTTCTGGGCGAAGATTTATTCTCTCTAAACCGGCAGCAGCAAAGATGGCTCCGTGCCATTCGCTTTCTTTTAATTTTTTTAACCGTGTATTTACATTGCCGCGTAAATTTTCTATTATACTATTTGGGAAACGATTTTTCCATTGTGCAATTCTGCGTACTGAACTTGTAGCAATCCATATCTTTTCTGACTTACCCGGATTTGAAGGATCTTCCCGAAGCGGAATGGTCCAACTACTTCTTTTTTCTTTTCCTCTCCCTGTTTTAGTTATTGTTATACTATCAATGGAAAAACGATTATTTCTTTTATCAATATCAGGATGTAACACTAAAATATCTGTATAATTCGCTCTTTTTAAAACAGCAGCTTGCTGAATGCCTTTTGCTAATTGCGTTGGTACATCTTTCATCGAATGAACCGCTATATCAATCTTATCACTTAATAATGCTGCATCTAAAGTTTTGGTGAATACACCCTGCACACCGATCTCGTACAATGGTGTAACCAAATCAATATCGCCGTCACTTTTAATTAATACCAATTCAGATGCAATGCCATGTTTGGCCAATTCATTTTTTACAAATGTTGCTTGCCAGACAGCCAATTGACTATCGCGTGTGCCAATGCGTAAAATTTTTTTCATGAAATGTTGATTATGCTAACACAGGTTGTGCAATGTAATCATTTATGGCCTGAATATAATTACAGCCCGGAGTATGCTGACGGCGCATTTTAATGGCCATATTGTTCACCACTTTTTGAATATACTCTGAATTTGGTTCGGCCATTTCTTCGTATTCAAAAGATGATAAAAAGAGATTGCAGTTATGCAGGTCATGAAGTTTTTCTTTCAAAGCCCTTAATACCGGAGCATATTTGCGCATGCAATTCCATTCGTAAAATTCATTCATGAACTTCCGGATGATCGCTTTTGCTTTCGGCACTTCATCGATCCTTTTTTGTAAAGTAGCATCGTTGATCTTGGCAAGATCATCCACATTTACCAGAGTGATATGCTCTAATTCTTTTGCACTTGCTTCAATATTATTAGGAATCGAAAGATCGATTAAAACTTTTTTGTTTCTGTTGATGAGCGAAGCTTTTGTAATAACCGGAACTTCAGCATTTGTTGCAACAATAATAATATCTGCATCTGATACCTGTTGGTCTAAATCATCCATCGTAGCTGTCAGCAATTTTAATTCTGCAGCTAATTCCAACGCTTTTTCCTCAGTACGATTGATCAAGGTGATGTTATGCGTATGCAAATAATCAACTAAATTCTTGCAGGTATTCTTTCCAATTTTGCCTGTTCCTAATAACACGATTTTTTTACCGGCAACATTATTCACATTTTCTCTCAGGAATTGAATGGCAGCAAAAGAAACTGAAACTGTTCCGCCGCTTAATGCAGTTTGATTTTTAATTTCTTTAGAAGCCTGTAAAACGGTATTGAACAATCTCTCCATGAAAGAACCAATAAAACCTTTTTCTCTGGAAAATTTTACGGCAAGTTTCATCTGGCCCACAATTTCATAATCGCCTAATATCTGTGAATCCAATCCGGCGCCGACAGAAAACATATGTTCAACTGCTTCCTGACCCTGTTTGATATAGCACAATTCTTTAAATGTATTGGCTGAACCTTCTGTTTCGCTGCAAAGTAGTTGGATCAGAACAGCAGCACTGGGTGCCAATGCATATACTTCGGTACGGTTGCAAGTGCTTAAAACAAATATTTCTCTGATCTCTTGCTTGTTAGCTTTCTGAAGCAATGCGTTGTATTGATCGGCATTAATCGCAAACTGTCCCCTGATGGAAACATCCGTTTTTTTGTAGTTAATTCCAATCACAAAAAATTGATTCAGGTGCATTGTCTTCCGCTTTTCAATTACGTACGCAAATGTATCTTCAGAAGATTCCTCGAAAAGATGATATCCGTCATTCGTGTGTCATTTGTCTGTCATCTTTAATAACATAGTATAATTTTTTATTCATTATTCAATCGGTAAAGATGATAATTCTCATTTTTTTAAACAGTTTTATGACAATGAACATTCTTTAGCTACTCTTGTTAATTACATTTGTAAACATTTAATCTTTATGCAGAAAATCAAGCGGGGGATATTATTAATGAATCTGGGTTCACCTGATTCAACATCTGTTAAAGATGTAAGAAGTTATTTGAATGAATTTTTAATGGATGCAAAGGTGATCGATATCCCTTTTATTGCAAGAGCATTATTGGTAAGAGGAATCATTGTCCCTTTCCGTGCGCCGAAATCTGCCGAAGCATATAAAACGATATGGACAAAAGACGGCTCACCATTAATTGTATTAACGAAAGAATTACAAAAAGTTGTTCAGGAAAAGTTTGATGAGCCCGTTGAAATGATCATGCGTTACGGCAATCCCGATCCTGCAGAAGGATTTGAAAAATTATTGAAAGCTGTTCCTGATCTGGAAGAAGTTATTTTATTTCCGTTGTATCCGCATTATGCCATGAGCAGTTATGAAACAGCGGTTGAATATGCATATGAGATCCATAAAAAAAATAAACATGGATTTAAGTTAACGACCATCAAACCATTTTATAACGACGCAAATTATATTGATGCATTAGCCGCATCCATTCAACCTTATCTGGATCAGGAATATGATCAGATCGTTTTCAGTTATCACGGAATACCGGAAAGGCATATCCGTAAAAGCGATACAACAAAAACACATTGCCTGCAAGTGAATGATTGCTGCAATGTTGATTCACCGGCACATGCAACCTGTTACCGTCATCAGGTATTTACAACAACTAAACTGGTTACACAGAAATTAAACATTCCTCAAAATAAATACAGCCTTTCTTTTCAGTCTCGTTTAGGTAAAGGATGGTTGCAACCATTTACTGACATACGTTTGGAAGAATTACCCAAAGAAGGGATCAAAAAAATATTGATCTTGTGCCCGGCATTTGTAAGTGATTGTTTAGAAACATTGGAAGAAATAGCAGAGCGTGGTAAAGAAACTTTTTTACATGCCGGCGGAGAATCTTTTACAATGATCCCTTGTTTAAATACACATCCGCTTTGGGTGGAAGCAATTTCAAAATGGATCAAAGAATATGAAGCCGGAAATTCAGAAATGATTTTTTCATAAAAAATTTATCCGATAACATGTATCTCTACTTTAAAGCATTGCACATTATTTTTGTGATAACCTGGTTTGCAGGATTATTTTATATTCCGCGTTTATTTATTTATCTCACTGAAGCAGGTGAAAAAAAAGAAGCAGAAAAAAATGCTGTAAGAGAACAATTGCTCATCATGACCAAACGCTTGTGGTACGGTATTACATGGCCTTCTGCCATATTAACTTTATTTTTTGGTGTGACTGTCTTATTTCACGGTGGATGGTATCATTTGATATTTATGGCCGAAGGCAGATGGCTGCTCATCAAACTTATTTTTGTTTTGCTGCTTTACATTTATCACTGGACTCTTCAGATCATTTATCAGCAACAAGTAAAAGGAATTTATAAATACAGCTCGCAGCAATTGAGAATATGGAATGAAGTAGCCACTATTATTTTAGTTGCAACAGTGATGCTTGTTACTGTAAAACAAAGTATCAGTTTTGTTTGGGGGTTAGTGGGTTTGTTTCTTTTTATCATTGTTTTGATGAGTGCCATCAAAATTTATAAATCTGTAAGAGAAAAAAAATAAGGATTATCTTAAGTCGAACTCTTCTTTTAACTGATCAATTGTTTCTTCAATCACTTTTTTTACTTTGCTCACCATTGATGGGATTAACTCAAGATCGATTCCCTGCTTCCCGTTTATTTCAATGTTCTTTACATCTTCATGAATGATATTCATCTGCAGTGTATCAATATTCGCTTTTAAGTTATGTGCGCATTTTGAAGTGCTTAACCAGTCTTTTGCATCGCAGGCCTCCTGCATGGCTGCAACAGATGGAGGAATGGATTGAATAAAACTTTGAACGATCTTTTTCACAGATTCTCTGTCACCACCCATCAGTTCTTCAATCAGAGAAAGGTTATATTCTTTCACATTGCTTTGATGCGTTGAATTGTTCTTTTTCTGATGCTGATGAATGGTGTTTTCAATCAGCTCAAACAAATCTTTTTCCTTGAAAGGTTTGTTAAGAAACCCGTTCATTCCTGCATCAATACATTTCTGCTGTTCTTGTGCCGCAGTATTGGCTGTTAAGGCAATGATGGGAATTTTCTTTTTCCGCTCATCCCAAAAATTGCGGATATCGATGGTGGCTTCGATGCCGTCTTTTTCGGGCATTTGTATATCCATTAATATCAGGTCAAAATCATATTGCTGCATCAGATCAACAGCTTCATTTCCGTTGGAAGCAACACTGTATTCAAGCCCCCAATTGCTTAAAACGCTTGTTACAAGCAGCTTACTCATCTCATTGTCTTCTGCAACCAATACTTTAATTGAAAATGGAAAACGGTATGCCGGGGAATCACTCATAAGTAAGGGTCTTTCTGAAAAGTAATAATGGCAAGATAAAATATTTCCCTTAATCACACTCATCCATCAAAAACATTGGAAAAATTGCATCTATTTCGGCTACATTTGTCATTATGCAGGTAACAGATGCAACAATAGAGAATCTGGCTCATTTGGCAAGATTGCGTTTTGATGAAAAGGAGAAAGAATCAGTAAAGAAAGACCTTCAGAACATGATTGCCTTTGTAGAACAGCTCAATGAGATTGACACAACAGGTGTTGAACCTTTATTGCATATGAGCGATACCGTAAATGTATTACGTGATGATGTTGTGAAAGGTAGTGTTAGTCGTGCAGAAGCATTACGCAATGCACCATTAAAGGATGAGGAATTTTTTAAAGTACCTACTGTGATCAAAAAATAAATTCATCATTTAATTCAAGAACAAATTCAGTTACTATATGGATGCGATCATAAAATTAGAAGACCTGCAAAAAAGTTATTTCATGGGCAATCAGGCTATTCCTGTATTAAAAGGCATAACGCTTGATATTTTCAAGAATGAATATGTAGCATTGATGGGTCCGTCAGGTAGCGGAAAAAGTACGCTGATGAATATTCTTGGTTGTCTTGATTCACCAACAGGTGGAAAATATACCTTAAACGGAAAAGATGTAAGTAAAATGCTTGATGATGATTTAGCAGAAGTAAGAAATACTGAGATCGGTTTTGTATTTCAACAATTTAATTTATTACCGAGATTAAGCGCAGCGGAAAATGTTGCCTTACCATTGATTTATGCAGGTGTTCCCAAAAAAGAAAGAATGGAAAGAGCAATGGAAGCATTGAAGAAAGTGGGTTTAGAAGACAGAAGCCATCATAAATCAAATGAATTAAGCGGCGGACAAATACAGCGCGTTGCCATTGCCCGAGCATTGGTAAATAATCCATCTTTGTTATTGGCGGATGAACCTACCGGAAACCTCGATTCTAAAACATCTGTTGAAGTAATGGAAATTTTCGGAAAGATTCAGGAAGCAGGAAATACAGTTGTATTGGTTACACACGAGGAAGATATTGCGCGTTATGCCAAACGTGTTGTGCGTTTAAGAGATGGATTGGTGGAAAGTGACAGAACGGGAGAGGAAGCACATACACATTATAAAGATCATAAGCTGGAGCATTGATTTGTTTCAATTAATTGGTAGAGAAATTGTGGAGAGTGTACAGCTCTCCATTTTTATTTCTGAACCTTCCTTTTCTATTTTTGTTGAACAATACCAATATAAGAGCACATGTCATCCAAAATTTATACTAAAACAGGAGATCTCGGCAAAACATCTTTAATTGGCGGAACCAAAGTCCCCAAAAGCCATATCCGTATTGAAAGTTACGGTACCGTGGATGAATTGAATTCTTTTATCGGATTGGTGAGTGATCAAATTTTAGACCATCACACCAAAATAATATTAAAAGAAATTCAGGACAGATTATTTACCATCGGTTCATCATTGGCATGTGATCCTGAAAAAGAGCCATTGATGAGAATCCCTGACCTGAAAGAAAGCGATATTAATTTATTGGAAAGAGAAATCGATCAAATGAATGAATTATTGCCACCCATGAAAAATTTTATTTTACCCGGCGGACATATTGCTGTCTCTACTACGCATGTGGCGCGATGTGTTTGCAGACGATCAGAAAGGATTTGTGTGAATATGATCGAGAATGAAATGTTTGTAGAAATGCTTGTCATTAAATATCTCAATCGATTGAGCGATTATTTATTTGTGTTGGCAAGGTATATTGCGCACTTATTAAATGTTGAAGAAACGCCTTGGAAAGCGAGGGTGTAATGTGCAGATGGATAAATCTGCACATCAAATAATCAATCCGTCTTTCATGTGCAAAGTTCTGTCGCTCATTGCAGCCAATTCTTCGTTGTGCGTAACAATTAAAAATGTTTGATCGAATTCATTTCTCAATCGCACAAATAATTCATGCAGTTCTTTAGCATTTTGACTATCTAAATTTCCGGTGGGCTCATCTGCAAAAACGATCGATGGCTGATTAATTAAAGCCCTTGCAACTGCCACGCGTTGCTGTTCTCCGCCACTTAATTCCTGCGGTTTATTATTTATTTTTTCTTTCAATCCTAATAATTCTAATAATCTTGTGGCTTCAGTGTTCACCTCTTTCTTCTTTCTGCCGGCGATCCATCCCGGAATGGAAACATTTTCTACGGCAGTAAATTCGGGCAATAAATGATGGAATTGAAAAACAAAGCCGATATGCTTATTTCTGAAATTTGCGAGTTTCTTTCCTTTCAGCAGGTGCAAAGCTTCATCGTTCAAAAATATTTTCCCTTCATCGGGTTTATCCAAAGTGCCCAGAATATGCAGCAAAGTGCTCTTTCCGGCACCGGAAGAGCCGACAATAGACACAATTTCCTTCTTTTCAATCGTAATATCAACGCCTTTCAGAACCTGTAATTGTCCGTATTTTTTATGAATATTCTCTGCCCGAAGCATACACTTTGTTTTATATCTATGCTGTAAACTTACAACAGGTTTGCATTTTTAAAGATTTATTTACAGCCTGCGTGAAAAAGCAGATTTGGTTATTTCGTTTATACGGTTACATTTGCAAAAAATTTAAAGGTATGTTCTGGACATTAGAGTTAGCAAGCTACTTAGAAGAAGCGCCTTGGCCGGCTACCAAAGACGAGTTGATAGATTATTCTATCCGCAGCGGCGCACCCCTTGAAGTGGTGGAAAATTTACAGGAATTAGACGACGAAGGTGAAGTGTACGAAAGTATCGAAGACATCTGGCCTGATTACCCAAGTCAGGAAGATTTTATGTTTAATGAAGACGAGTATTAATCAACCGCATTGAAAAATAGAGTCCCGAATAAATTATTTTATTCGGGACTTTTTTATTTGACGAACTTTTGTTTTTCATGGCATCGCCTGTTGCGTCGCACACTTCAACAGCAGCAAATCAATCGACTCATTTCTTCGGAAACGTCAACTTAAAATAAAACAATACCAGCGCTAATGTTAGCACAACAATATTTGCTGCAATTACCGGCCCACTATTTTTTGCAAATCCATACACCAACCAGATGATGGTACTGGTAATAACAATTAATATCATCCAGATACTTAAATCACCCACACTTTTTGCTTTCCATGATTTATACACCTGCGGAAAAAAGGTAATGGCACTTAAAAAGGATCCGAGATAACCAACCATATCAATCCACGACATTTTATAAAATTTAATTGTTTAAAAAAATAAAGGTGCAATAAAAAAGCATCAAATACAATTCTGTTCTTTGATGCTTTTGTTATATTTCTGAATTGGTAAAATTATTTTTCCATCTGGTCTATCACTGCGTGTGAAAGTCCGGTAAAACTGAAACCACCATCATGGAATAAATTCTGCATGGTTACATATCTTGTTAGATCACTGAAGAGCGTCACACAATAATTAGCACAATCTTCTGCATTGGCATTTCCCAACGGACTCATTTTTTCTGCATAACTGATAAATCCTTCAAATCCTTTAACACCGCTTCCTGCAGTGGTACGTGTAGGAGATTGAGAAACGGTATTGATTCTTACTTTCTTTTTTAATCCGTAATGGTAACCGAAACTGCGGGCAATACTTTCTAATAAAGCTTTTGTATCAGCCATTTCATTATAATCAGGAAACACACGTTGTGCTGCAATGTAAGAAAGGCTAACAATACTTCCCCATTCGGCCATAGCATCTAATTGGTAAGCCGTTTGACAAACACGATGCAGGCTCATGGCAGAAATATCCAATGTCTTATGTTCTAACTCGTGGTCGAGATTGGTGTAATGATTGCCTTTACGAACATTCATGCTCATCCCCACACTATGCAAAACAAAGTCTATTGGTCCGCCAAAATGTTCCAGTGATTTGGTAAATAAATTAGAAAGGTCTGTCATACTTGTAACATCAGCCGGAATAATAGGTGCATTGATCTTTTCGGCCAATTCATTGATTTCACCAAACCGCAAAGCAACAGGCGCATTTGTCAATACGATCTGAGCGCCTTCTTCAAAACATTTCTCTGCAATTTTCCAAGCAATGGATTGATTATTTAAAGCGCCGAAGATGATACCTTTCTTTCCTTTCAGTAAATTAAATGACATGAGTCGTTTGTTTAAGTGATGATTTTGCGGCGTAAAAATAGCTTATTTGTTAAAACTCTGCGTTGCTTAATTTAATTCAGCAAAAAATTGTTGTAAAAAGTAATATTTTAGTTGATTGATAGCTGTTTTGGCAGAAAAGATACCATGAACCTAATATGTAGATATTGTTTACAAAACCTGCTTACCATAACTGCCATGGTCTGTTATGTCTGCAGTTTTGGGCAATCAACAGATTCTTTACGTAAAGAACTGTCCTTTGCCAAAACGCCTTATGCCAAGGTTACTTTGCTGGCGGAATTGTCCTTTGCATTAACTTCTTCAAAACCGGATTCTGCAATATTATTGGCAAAACAGGGCGAAAAGATTGCCTATGAGATCAGGAACAAAGGCTCATTGGCCGAATGTTATGCTTCGATGGGTTGGGGCTATTTTAAAGCGGGAAAGAATGATTCGGCAGTTTTTTATCTCGAAAAGGCAAAACAATTTTTTCAGGAAGAAAAAAATTTCAGCAGACAGGGGCGTGTGATGGTGAATCTGGCGAGTATTTTTAATTTAGAATCCAAGGATGAAAAAGCACTGACCTATTTAATGGATGCAAGAAAATTATTTGATAATGAAAAGGACCAATTAACGATTGCATATACCGATAAAATTATTGCAGGCACTTTCCGGCATCAGGGTGAGTATAAAAAAGCAAAACAATATTTATTTGAAGCTATTCAAACTTTTGAGAAACTTAATAATATACAATATAAAGGTGATGCCTATTCAAGCCTCGGGTCTGTTTATTGGGAAGAAAAGAATTTTGATTCGGCTTTATATTATTATCGTCAGTCTAGTAACATCAATAAGCAAACACATAACAGAAGTAATATTGCATTTGCTTCAGAAAATATCGGCGATGCATTTATTGAGAAAAGCCAATTAGACCATTTGCATCCGTTTATTGATTCGGCTTATTTCTATTATAATAATGCAAGAGAAATATTTACCGCATTGGACGATCAGCAGGATGTGCGATATGAGGAATTCAAAATAGGAAGGGTGCTTCGGTTTTTAAAAGAAAATGATAAAGCTGCAAAATATTTATTGGGCTCTTTGCATTATTTCGATTCTGCAAGATTGTATGTCAATGCGAATGAGACTTGTGAAGAATTAGGATTGGTATATAAAGAAAAAGGCGACTATAAAAATGCTTATTTGTATTTGGATAGATCTGCTGTCTATAAAGATTCGATCAATAATAGAAACCGTGCAGACCTTATTGCGAAAATGCTGGCTCAATACGAAAGCGAAAAAACAGATAAGACAAATCGGTTGATCGAAGCGCAAAAAAAAATAGATAAAGAAGAACTGTCAAGAACCATTGCAATTGAATTCTTTTCGCTCGGTATTATCATTCTGATCGGATTGTTGGCGATGACACTTTGGAACAGAAAAATCTTAAAACAACAATTGAAAGAAGTGGAAATGCGCAATCAGTTGGCAAGCGACCTTCATGATGATGTGGGGAGTACGTTAAGCAGTATTTTATTGCTGAGTGATATTGCATCAAAAAATAAAGATGAGGCACTGCATATAAGTATCTTGAATAAGATCAGCAGCAATGCAAAGGAAGTGATCGAAAGGATGAGTGATATTGTTTGGACCATGAACCCGATCAATGATGAAGGTGATAACCTGAAAGAGCGTATTGAAAATTATGTTTTGCAGGTAAAACAATTGGCTGAAATAAATGCTGTTACGGATATCAGTGATGAAATAGGAGAGATAAAATGGCCGATGGACATTCGCAAGAACATATTCCTCATCTGCAAAGAAGCCATCAATAATTCACTTAAATATGCCAAAGCGAGTAATCTGAAAGTATCCTTGTTCATAAAAGATAAAACTATTTCTTTAGAGATAAAAGATGATGGGATTGGTTTTGATGTAAACAATAATAATAGTGGAAATGGATTAAGGACGATGGCTAATCGTGCAAAATTCAATGGCGGCAAATGTTTCATTGAATCAACACCAGAAATGGGCACCACTGTTAAAGTAGAGATGCCAATCCCCCGTTCTCGGTATATATAATTAATTCTTTTGAATGAAATTTGTTTGAATTATGAGCTCGTCTGTGAAAGAAAAAATAAGAGTCACCATTTTTGAAGACAATAATCATTTGCGTGATTCATTGTATTTTTTATTAAGTTCATCCGAAGAATTTACTTGTGTTGCTGCTTATCCTGATACAAAAAATATCATTCAGCGGTTAAGAGATATTCCAACTGATGTTATCGTCATGGACATTGAAATGCCCGGAATGAACGGCATTCAATCAACCAAATTAGTAAAAACGGAGTTTCCTGAAATACCTATTATGATCTTCACTGTTTTTGAAGACAGCGAAAAAATATTTCAATCATTGTGTTCAGGTGGCTCAGGTTATTTATTAAAAAATTCTTCTTCCACACAAATATTGCAGGCATTGATGGATGTGTATAAAGGTGGCTCGCCTTTGTCGCCATCTGTTGCAAAACGAATGGTGCATTTTTTTCAAACAACGATGCCTGTTGTTGAAGAAGAAGATTTTCATCTCACACCAAAAGAAAAGGAATTATTGCAACATCTGGTGGATGGAAAAAGCTATAAGATGATCGCTGATGCCATGATGATCACTTTGGAAACAGTAAAAACGCATATCAAAAATATCTACAAAAAACTGCACGTTAACAGCAGCACCGAAGCAGTTACCAAAGCTATTAAGAACAGGATTGTTTAATTTTTTTTTACAAGCAACAAAACTATATTCATCTTCTGTTGCGTCGCACACTTTTACGTTCGGTAATTTTATTGAACAGATATTAATTCATTATTATTTCTTTTGCGTTCTCCAATGCAGCAGCAGTAGGCTTTTCGCCACTTAACATTTTTGCGATGGCAGTTATCCTTTCATCCTGATCCAATAAACGGATATTCGTTTTTACCGCATCGTTTTTAATTTCTTTGTACACAAAGAAATGAGCATTGGCTTTTCCCGCGATTTGCGGTTGATGTGTGATACAAATGATCTGTCTGTTGGAAGAAAGGTTTTTCATAATGATACCAACTTGTTTGGCTGCTTCGCCGCTGATACCTGTATCGATCTCATCAAATATCATTGTCGGCAGATCGATCGATTGTGCAACTAATGATTTGATGCATAACATCAAACGGCTTAATTCTCCGCCACTTGCTACTTTTCTGATCGGTTCAAAACGGTTGCTTTTGTTGGCATCGAATAAAAATTCAATGGCATCTTTACCAAATTCATGTAAAGCAACTGATTTAATTTCTGTTTTAATCTTTGCATTCGGCATTCCAACCTGTATCAGCAATTCATTTACTTTTTGGTCTAATGGTTTTGCCTGTTTATTTCTTGCAGCAGATATTTTTTCTGCGATCTTTTCTGATTGCTGCAAAAACTCGGTTACTTCTTTTTCTTTCGAGCTGATTGCATCATCAATATGCAGAACAGCTTGCAGCTTTTGTTCCAGATCATTTTGTATATGTAATAATTCTGCTGTTGTTTTTACCCCGTGTTTCTTCAATAATTTATAACCTGCAGACATTCGCTCATTAATAAATTCAATTCGTTTCTCATCAAAATGTACTGAATTGTTGATATGATCTATTTCATCAGCAATATCCTGCAATTCAATTTGTGAAGATTGCAATCTGTCAATCGTTTTTTGCAGATCGGGATGAAATGAAGCATAAGCATGCAATTGATTGATCAGTTGTTTCAATAATTGTACGACAGGTCTTTCGCTTTCATTCAAATCGAAATAAACTTTTGCCAGCGTAGTTTTAATTCCTTCAGAATTGCTGAGCAATTTTAATTCATTGTCTAAATGTTCCAGTTCATCTTCCTGCAAATTCACTTCATTGAATTCATCAAATAAAAACTGACGGTAGTCCAATTCTTTATTGAAAGAGGCTTTCTTTTCCTGTAAAAAAACTAATTCTTTCTTGCTCTGTAAGTATTTTCTGTAAAGGGTTTGGTAGGATTGAAGATTATCCTGATTATTGGCTAATGCATCCAAAACTTCACGTTGAAAATCACTGTCACCTAATTCCAAACTGTCAAATTGCTGATGCAGGTCAACCAACAATGAAGCTAATTGTTTCAATTGCTGTAAAGTTGCGGGTGTATCATTGATGAATGCCCTTGATTTACCATTGGCTGCAATTTCTCTTCTTAAAACCAGTTCGTCATCTGCATCCAATTCATTTTCTTCCAAAAATTTTTTCACTTCTTTTTTTGAATCAATAGTGAAAACGCCTTCAATAAAACATTTTTTATCTGATCTCAATAAGATGGAAGTATCGGCTCTTTCACCCAGGATTAAACTCAAAGCACCCATCAAAATACTCTTACCTGCACCGGTTTCTCCTGTTATGATATTGAGTTGAGAAGAAAAATTTATTTCAATCTCATCAATAATGGCATAGTTCTGTATGTTTAATTTCTTAAGCATAAATGATTCCTGTCTGCAAATTAAGTTATTCTCCCTTGCATCTCGCAATACCACTCTTGGCTTTTTGATCTAAAGAATTCTTATAGTCATGGTCATCCATTTCCATGCACTTTTTATAATAAGTGATGGCCAATGTTTTGTTGCCTTGATGTTCATAAATATTACCGATCTGCAATGCAGCTCTGGCTGCATAATATTCAGTACTTTTTTCACCTAATTGTACGGCCGTGAGATAATGTTTAATGGCTTCTTGATTTTGTTGCAGATCGTCATACACTCTTCCCAACCGATAGGCAAATTCTAATTTATCTTCTTCTTTTGAAAAACCATCCATCTGTTTACTACTTAATAATTGTAATGCTTCTTTATTGTAACCGCCGTCATTCAACAGTCTTGCTTTCAATAGAAGAATATTTGGCCAGACACCGCTTTTGGCTTCCTTCCATGCTAATTTATCGGCATCAGAATCCAATGAACCTTTTTTCAATACTGCATTCCTTGCAGTTTGTGCAGCAGTAGTATTACCCTGTAAATAGTAAGCCCAGCTTAATTTTTGATATACATCTTTCAAATAAAATTTGCCTTTAAAATTGGCAATAAATTTTTCTAAGTATTGAATGGATTCCTGCGTTTCCAGATGATGCAATTTCGCATAACCCATTTCATAGTCCCAGATACCAGTAACCAAATATTCGGGAGATTTGTTTCTGTTGAGAACAATGTTTTTTGCTTCTTCCGTCTGTTTATTATTCTTATTCAGATTGGCAGCTGCATAAGCCAATAGATGATTATTAACGAGATCAGGTTTTTTATCCCGAAGAAATTGTAATGCTTCATCTTTTTTATTTTCTAAATAGAACATCAAATAGCAATACATGAACATACTTTCATTGTTCATCAGCCTTGCCCAAGGATCATTACTGCTTTGAAAATTTTTTACAAGTTTTATTCCTTCAGTTACCGAACCTTTCATTCCTAAAATATTTGTAAACCATCTGTATCCTTTTGGAATAGTACCAATAGCAGCTTCAAGGCCTCCATATAGCAGATCATTCGGTGCAAATGTGGGGAATGCTTTTTTATTGTCTTTTATGTGCTGATATGCTTTTTTTACATCCCATGCCGATGACCACAATTCGCTAAACTTAATGGCAATAAGTGCTTTGTGCATATACACAACACTCAAACTGAAATGATAAAAGGGTGATGATTCGGGTCCTTCTTTCAATAGACTGATCCGCTCTTCTATTTTGGGTTTTCTTATTTTATATTCAGCAGGGTCTTCATTAAAAAATAAAATAAAAAAATCAATATAACTTTCTAAAACGAGAGGAATTAAATTATCCGGATTTTGTTTTTTGGCTTTCTCCAATAATACTAATCCATTATTCAATTTTAATTGTGTGATCTCTTTATAAGCCTGTTGGCACAATGAATTGAATTCATATACTTTTTCTGCATTTACTTCAGTCAATGCAAAAAACAGGAGCAAACAAATGATAATTCTTTTCTTCATTACCCCGAAAATAAAGAAGGGCTTTCATTCGAAAGCCCTTCTGAAACAAAATATTGTTAAGTATTACTTTACCGCAACACTGTCATTCAAATCAGCATCCACTAAAATACGACCGCAGTTTTCACAAACGATCACTTTTTTGTGTAAACGGATCTCACTCTGACGTTGAGGAGGGATTGAATTAAAACAACCGCCGCAGGCATCACGCTCAACAGGCACAACTGCCAATCCGTTGCGATAACTCTTGCGGATACGATCATAGCTGTACATCAAACGTTCATCAATGCCTTCACGTGCAGCATCACTTATCTTTTTGAAATGTTTTTCTTCTTTCTCTGTATCTACAATGATCTTTTCCAGTTCACCTTTCTTATGATTCAACACACCTTCTTTCACCGCAATTTGTTTTTTGGCGATTTCTAATGCCTTTACTTTTTCACCCAACTCTTCATTCGCATCGCGGATATGTTTTTCAGCCAATTTAATCTCGAGCTGTTGCATTTCCATTTCTTTTGAAATCGCTTCAAACTCACGGCTGTTCTTTACATTATCACTTTGCTTTTCATATTTTTTGATCAGTGCCTCACTTTCTTTCATTGCATTTTTCTTTCCTTCAATGAATTCAGTCATCCCGTTGATCTCTTCTTCAATTCTTGTACGGCGGCTGTTTAAACCGGTGATCTCATCTTCCAGATCGCTGACTTCCATGGGCAATTCGCCTTTCAGGATTTCAATTTCATCCAGCTTGCTGTCAATCTTTTGCAGCTTGATCAAGCCAACTAATTTTTCTTCAACTGAGTAGTCTTTATTAACTGTAGCCATAATTATATTTATGATTTACGATGTACTAATTTTGATTGTTCTACCGGCTTCTGTTCATTATGCAGCAACTGTTGTGTCACTCACTTGTACGTTTTGTTCTTTATTCGGCTACAAAAAGTACTGAACAGGATTGGTTATTACCTCACTTTTGAGGACGGCAAAGGTAGGGAAATTTGCCTTCAAAACAGCAACCAATAAATCAGGTGTAAACTGCTCGCTTTCCCAATGGCCGATGTCGGCAATCACCATTTTGCCTTCTGCATCGAAGAATTCATGGTATTTCACGTCAGATGTGATGTAAAAATCGGCTCCTGCCGCAAGGGCATGGCTGATCAAAAAGCTTCCGGCACCACCGCAAACAGCTACTTTTTTAACCATTTTACCCAATAAATGAGTATGTTTTATGGCCCGTAATCCAAATGCATCTTTAATTTGAGTCAAAAACACTTTTTCGGTCAAAGCTTCAGGTAATTCTGCAATCAAACCGCTCCCAGCTGTTTCGAACTTATTTTCTAAGGCAACGATATCATAAGCCACTTCTTCATAAGGATGCGCTGCAACCAAGGCAGAAATGATCCTATTTTGCAAATAGGCAGGGAAAATAATTTCAATTTTTAACTCTTTTTCATGATGCCGTTTGCCAATCTCACCCGCATAGGGCTTTGTGTCTTTATTTGCTTTATAGCTGCCCGTTCCTTCGGCGCTAAAACTACATTCACTATAATTACCGATATTTCCGCCGCCGGCTTCAAAAATGGCTGATCTTATTTTTTCTCCAAATTCTAACGGAACAAAAGTAAAAAGCTTCATCAATTGGTTTGATTTGTGCAATAATATCTTTCTGTTCGTCAATCCCAGGATATCAGCGATCTTGCCATTCACTCCGTTCATCACATTATCTAAATTGGTATGGATCGCATAAACAGCGATATCATTTTTTATTGATGTGATGACAGCATTCTCCACATAACTTTTTCCATTGATCTTTTTTAAACCACCAAAAATGATGGGATGATGTGCTACTACTAAATTGCAGCCATTTGCTTTCGCTTCAAGGATCACTTCTTCAGTCGCATCCAGTGTGCAAAGGATACCTGTGCAATCCCAATTGGCTTTACCGATTATCAGCCCGCAGTTATCATAATTTTCCTGATAGACCGTTGGTGAAATTTTTTCAAGTGTTTCAATTATTTCTGCAACCTTCATACCTGCAAATCTTGTTATTTCTGCTAATTTAACACAATCTATTTTTAAGGTATGAATACCGACGGCTTTTTAAATTTTAATGGAAAGATTTTTAAGAAGGATAAATTATTGATCTCTCCTGATAACCGATCTTTCAGATACGGCGACGGCTGCTTTGAAAACATGAAAATGGTGAATGGGAAAATTATGCTTGAAGCTTTTCATCTCGAACGCTTATTTACTTCGTTACAAACTTTACAATTCAATAAATCCAGTTATTTTATAAGTGACGCATTCAAGGAGGAGATGACGGAATTAGTGAAAAAAAATAAACATAAAAAATCAGCAAAGATCAGAGTTACGATCTCAAGAGGCGATGGCGGTTTATATGATGCAGAAAACAATAATCCCAATTATCTTATTCAAACATTCGATCTGAATGCAAGCAATCATAAGATGAATGAAAACGGGTTGGTAATGGATGTTTATACAAATGCAAGAAAAGTTTGTGATGATTTTTCACATATCAAAAGCAATAATTGCCTCTGTTATGCTATGGGCGCTTTGTGGGCTAAAGAACATAAACTGAATGATGTTGTTTTATTAAATCCTTATGACAAGATTGCGGATACAACACTTGCCAATATATTCATAGTAAAAGACGGTCTTATTAAAACGCCGGCATTGACAGAGGGCTGTGTAGGAGGTGTAACAAGAAAATATTTATTGAAATGCATGAAAGAAGAAGGAATGCCTGTTGAAGAAACTTCAATTACTGTGGATGAATTGATGCAGGCATCTGAGGTTTTTTTAACAAGCGCCATTCGTGGTATCCGTTGGGTAAAAGAAATAGGCAAAAGCAATTATAAAAATCAATTAGCTGCTGTACTTCACAAAAAGTTTATCACACCTTTATTAGTGTAAACCTTTTCACCGGTTCATTGTTTTAGTCTTTAAACAATCATTATGAAGCCTCTGGTCAATATTATGTGGTTTAGAAGGGACCTTCGGTTGAATGATAATGCTGCTTTATATCATGCTTTGAAAGACAGTAACCCCGTAATACCTGTTTTTATTTTTGATAAAAATATCCTGGATGATCTGGAAGAAAAAGCAGACAGGAGAGTTCAGTTCATTCATGATGCTTTGAATGAAATGCAGTCGCAGCTTGTACAATTAGGCAGCACCTTAGAAATTTATTATACTACACCTGCCGAATCATTCCGGAAATTATCAGAAACATATCAAATTGAAAAAGTATTTGCCAATGAGGATTATGAACAATATGCAATTGAACGTGATGCAGCAGTTGAAAAATTATTGAAAGAGAATAATGCAATATTTCATTCTTATAAAGATCAGGTTATCTTTGAAAAAAAAGAAATTACAAAAGATGATGGCTTGCCTTACACTATTTTCACACCTTACAGTAAAAGATGGAAAGCTACTTTAACAGATTTTCATTTGAAAGCTTTTCCAACCGAAAAATATTTTTCTAATTTTTATAAGCAACCCGCAAAGAAAATCCCATCTCTGCAATCGATAGGATTTATAGAAACAGAAAAACAATTTCCTTCCAAGACTTTGAATGAAAATCTTGTTCAAAAATATTCAGAACAAAGAAACTTTCCTGCCATCACCGGAACATCAAAACTGGGTGTACACCTGCGTTTCGGAACCATCAGTATCAGAGCTGTTGCAAGACAAGCAAAAGAACTGAATGAAACTTTTTTGAATGAATTGATATGGAGAGATTTTTATCACATGATACTTTGGAATTTTCCGCAAGTAAGAATGGGTAATGCTTTTAAAAAAGAATATGACCTGATCGAATGGCGAAAGGATGAAAAACAATTTCAGCAATGGTGCGATGGTAAAACAGGGTATCCGATTGTTGATGCAGGAATGAGAGAATTGAATGCAACAGGTTTTATGCACAATCGTGTGCGAATGATCGCGGCTTCTTTTCTCACCAAACATTTATTGATCGATTGGCGATGGGGTGAAAACTATTTTGCCAAAAAATTATTGGATTATGATTTTGCTGCGAATAATGGCGGTTGGCAATGGGCTGCAGGAAGCGGTTGTGATGCCGCACCATATTTTCGTGTGTTCAATCCAACATTACAAACAGAAAAATTTGACAAGGATTTACAATATATTCGAAAATGGATTCCTGAATTGGATTCTTTTGATTATCCAAAACCAATGGTAGCGCATGAGGAAGGCAGAAAACGTTGTTTGGAAACCTATAGTAAAGTGCTGAAGAAGATCAATCAATAAAAATATTATTAGCCGATAATTTTATTTTAGGATGTTGTTGTTGATAGACTTCGATTAATTTCAACACTGCTTTTTTGCCATCTTCTTCTAAAGCAATCGAAAAGTTATTTACATACAGATTAATATGTTGGCGCATGACATCTTCACTCATTTCCTGTGCATGTTGTTTTACATATTCAGCTAATTCTTTGTGATGATGCTCAAATGCATACTCCACACTTTTTCGAATTAATCCATCAACCTGCTGAATTAATTTTTTATCTAAACTTCTTTTTGCAATGATGCCGCCTAAGGGAACCGGCACTTTTAATTGTTCTTCCCAATATTCTCCGAGATCAACGATCTTATGCAATCCTTTTAAATGATACGTGAATCTGTTTTCATGTATAATAACTCCTGCATGCACTTCTTCATTTAAAACCGCATCTTCAATTTCGTTGAATATTTTAAAAATTTTATTTTTTGCAGCCGGATAAGCCAATGAAAATAATAAATGCGCTGTTGTGTTTTCTCCGGGTATTGCAATTGTTTGATCATCGATATTCGTACTTACAGCTTCGTACTTCGTAATTAATAACGGCCCAACACCTTTACCCAATGCACCACCACTGTTCAACACGATATATTCATTCAAGACCAATGGCAATACGCCGTAACTTATTTTTGAAAAATCGAGTTTGCCCTGCAATGCCCACTCATTAAGAGTTTGTACATCTTCCAAGTGCACATCAAAATCAAAACCTTCTGTATCAATTTTATGATTGACGAGTGCATCGAAGATGAAAGTATCGTTGGGACAAGGAGAAAATCCTAAGCTTAATTTCAATGTTTATTTGTTTAATTATTTATTGATCAATAATGAACCGAACCTACAAGTGTGCGACGCAACGAAGCTTAATTCTTATATTTTAGCTGGCTACATCGTTTTATTTAATTTGTCGACATACTTTAAAATTGTTTTGTTGAGATGGGCGATCGATTCTTTTAATTTCCAGTTATTTTTATTTCTGTCGCCGATATAATTCGAAATGCTTCTGATTTGAATAAAAGGAATTTCCATTTCCCTGCATACATAATGCAAAGCTGCTCCTTCCATACTTTCAATTACGGGATGATATTTTTTGATGATTTGCTGAATACGATTATCGTTTGTTGAAATTTCATTGACTGTAACGGCTTTCAATTCAGGCAATTTAAGCACATTATTTTTTTGGAGAAAAGGATTTGGCAATTTCCCTTTTTTAAAAGGGGCATTATTTTTTTGTTCCAGATCAAGATCAAAAATGTCTTTCCAATTTTTATTTTCTTCAACACCCATATCGCCCAAAACTTCTTCATCAACACAAATTACTTTTCCCAATTTTAATTTCTGATCAAAAGTTCCGGCTATGCCAACTTGTATAATAAGGTCTGGTTTATATGAAATGATCAATCTTGTTAAAGAAACTGCGGTTGACAACATGCCAATACCACTTTCATGAAATATTACGTTGATGGGGCTGCCCTCTTTTGTGTAAACAGGTTTAATGTTGAGCGATGCTGTTAGCCATTCGGCTTTTGTAGCAGCTGTAATAACGATTTTCATGAGGTTAAAGATAAGTCATTGTAACTTTTCTCCTCAACCATTACCTTTGCGCAAAATTGAATAGAAGCGATGGTGTATTTAACAAGGGTGGAGCATTTTAATGCAGCTCATAAGTTGTACAATCCCAACTGGAGCAAAGAAAAAAATGAAGAAGTATTTGAAGGTTGTGCCAATGAAAACTGGCATGGTCATAATTTTGATCTATATGTAACCGTTAAAGGAGAAATTGATCCCGAAACAGGTTTTGTGATGAACTTAAAAGATTTAAGCAAGTTGGTAAAACAACATGTTTTAACAAAAGTGGATCACAAAAATTTGAATTTGGATGTTGATTTCATGCAAGGAAAAATGGCAAGTGCTGAAGTTTTGATTTCGGAAATTTGGAAATTAATTATTCCTCATTTACCAGTTGGTGTTCAATTACATTCATTGAAATTATACGAGACTCATAAATCTTTTGTGGAGTATTTTGGGTAGTGGAATATGTATGGCGCAGATAAAACGGATTTACACTGATTATAAAATAAAAAGATTGATTCAAAACTGAATCAATCTTTTTATTATGTTTTAATAACTCCCCTTCAGAGGTTGGGGGTGTTTTAATGATGGTGGTGATGGAGTTTGCTTGCAAAATCTTCTGCACTAATGGCTTCTTCAGTTGCTGTTACTAAATTTTCAACTGCTGCAAACATTTTTTCTGTGCTAATGCGGTGATAACTGTCTTCTACAAATTTTCTGTCCTGCATCATGCGGTTTGCATAATCATCAACCCATTGTTGGTTATCGCCCAAAGCACCTAATTGCCCGCCCATATATTGAAATAATTGTGCTTTTGCAAAATCACGGATATCATCGGGCAACACTTCAATTTTATTATCAGCAATTAATTTGCTGCTTACCAAAGTCCATTTTAATTGATCAGCAAAATTTGGATATTCTGTTTCAGCTTCTTCAGCACTCTTTGGTTTTTCGCCGCCTGTCTGTAACCAACGTTTTAAGAATGTTGCAGGCAATTCAATCTTGGTATGATCCAATAAATGATGATAGATCTGATCGTGAACCTGATTGCGGCTTTGCGCTGCATAATAACCTTCAATTTCTTCTTTTACTGCTGCACGAAAATCCTCAACTGTTTTAATTTCTTTATTCGGATAAACAGTAGCAAAGAATTCTTCATTCAATTCTGATTTTTCTACAAACCCAACTTTCGTAATAGTGAGTTTGAAATATTTATCAGCGGCTTCTTGGTCTTCTTTATTCAAACTAAGATCAGTTAAAATAAAATCCAGTTCCTTTTTTTCAAAAGCTGATTTCAATTGCAACACAACTGTATCATCTTTTTTCTTACCAATAAAATTCTTTCTGAAACCTTCAGCAAAATATTTCACCAATAAAGAATTGTCTTTCGTGATGCCGCCTTCAATCACATTGCCATCGTTATCTGTTTCGGTAAATGTTACATTCAACACATTATCATCACCGCTTACTTCTTCAGGTTCAGTCATCTTGCCATTGCGAACCTGTAAACGTTCAATTTCTTCATCCAGCATTTTATCTGTAACAGTTATTTTATAACGTGTAACTTTTATATGGGCAGGATCAATAACAACTTCAGGTTTTAATCCCACTTCAAAATCAAAAACATAATCTTTCGGCTCATTAAAATTAATATCTCTGGCACTGCTGTCTAATGGCAATGGTTGGGCAAAGATTTCTAATTTTTCGTTGGTCAAATAATCATTCAGAGATTTCTCAACATTTTTCAGTACTTCATCCGTAAAAACGCTCTGTCCGTGCATTTTTCTCACTAATCCAACGGGCACTAATCCTTTGCGAAAACCTGGGATATTAGCTGTTTTAGCATATTTCTTCAGGCTTTGTTCAAAGCTGTTGTAATAATCCTCTTTTGAAATGGTTACTGATAATTTGTCGTTCAATAAACCAATGTTCGTTCTTGTAACTGTTGCCATGTTCTTTCTTAAAAAGTAAAAAATGTGCGGATGGAGGGGGTCGAACCCACATGCCTTGCGGCGCTAGATCCTAAGTCTAGTGCGTCTGCCAATTTCGCCACATCCGCAAATAAGGGCTGCAAAAGTAGGGGATTTACAGCAATGGGAAAAGTGTTGATTTTAGGTGGCCGGCAGCGGTATTTCAATTGGACTATTGTTGCGTCGCACACTTGTACGGTTGGATTGTTGCCTCAGCTTTTTTAAAATTATTCTTTCAGCATTTTCTTCCGCTTCGCATATAAATAGAAACTTTCAACTTTTGTTCTTGCCCACGGTGTTTTACGCAAAAATTTCAAACTTGATTGAATGGATGGATTACTGGTAAAGCAATTAATTTTTACTTGTTGTCCTAATTCTTCCCAACCAATAGAATTAACCAAGTCGGTTATAATTTTTTCGAGTGTTAATCCATGCAATGGATTATTTTTTTGAGAGGTATCTTCCATTTTATTTTTTATGAATTATTCTTCCACATAAATTCTCTTCACTCTTTGGCTTACACTCGTCATCACTTCATATGCGATTGTGTCGCTCCATTCAGCAATTTTTTGGATCGGCAAATGTTTGCCGAATATTTCAACTACATCACCTTCTTTTACATTTTCTATTTCAGTTACATCAATCATCACCATATCCATACAAACATTGCCAATTACTTTTGCTAATTGCCCGTTCACATAAATACTGCCAACACCATTCCCTAATCTTCTGCTGAAGCCATCCGCATAACCAATACGGACTATTGCAATTAAACTATCACGATTCACTTTTCCGTTGCGATTATAGCCAATAGTTTCACCTGCTTTTACTTTTCTTATTTGTGCAATGGTTGATCGTAAAGTTGCAACAGGTTCTAAATTTAAAATATGTTCATCTGCACTATCAACGCCGTACAATCCAATGCCCAAGCGAACCATATCGAATTGCAAATTGGGATGACGAAATATTCCGGCAGAGTTGGCGATATGTTTTATAAATGAATAACCGATATTTTTTTCAATGATCGAGCAGGTTTCTTCAAATAAATTCGATTGATGTTTTGTAAAACCATCATGCTCAGCATTTTCACTTGCTACTAAATGACTGAACACAGATTTTACCATCATCGTGTTTTGATTTTTCAACTGAACACTTAATTCATTTATTTCAGGAGCATCAAATCCTAAACGGTTCATGCCTGTGTTCAGCTTAATATGTATCGGAAATTCTTTGACCGCCTGCCGTTGCAGATATTGATGAAAGGAATGAAAAATATTCAGCGAATAAATTTCGGGCTCCAAATTATATTCAACCAGACTGTCAAAACTTTCTTCATCTGCATTCATCACCATAATAGGCAAACTGATACCTGCTTTGCGCAATTCAATGCCTTCATCTGCATAAGCCACTGCGAGATAATCAACTTTGCAAAACTGTAAAACTCTTGCTACTTCTGCAGTTCCGCTGCCATAACTGTATGCTTTCACCATTGCCATTACTTTAGTGCTTGGCAATAAATGTTTTTGATATTCCGTTAAATTATGTGCGATAGCCGATAAATTAATTTCCAGAACGGTTTGATGCACTTTCTGCTCTAACCATTTGCTGATACGTTCAAATGCAAATAACCTGGCACCTTTTAATAAAATAAATTCATCCTTAAACTGATGCAGATTTGAATGTTCCAGGAATTGTTCAGTGGAAGAATAGAAACCTGTTTCGGGTATTTTAATGAATGAAAGATGTTGTTTGCTTATGTTTTCCCCGATACCGATTAATTTATGAATGCCTCTTTGCTGCAACTGAACAGCAACCTGTTTGTATAATTCAGCATCATGCAAACCCGATTGAAAAATATCTGAAAGAATGACCGTTGTTGTATTTTTTCCTGATTGTTGTGTTAAATAATCTAATGCAATATTCAGCGAAGAAATATCATTACTGTAACTGTCGTTCAGTATCGAACAATTATTTACTCCTTTTTTTAGCTGCAAACGCATCTCAACAGGAAGCAGATGCAGCAAGCGTTTCGCGATGAAATCATTGGCATATCCTAAACTTAACAAAACACAATAACAGGTGATTGCATTATCAATCGAAGCATTGTCGACAAATGGGACCGTGGTTTGGTAAGATTGATTTTGATAGACTAAAATGATAGATGTTGCCCCTGATGTTTTAGTTTCTTGCTCAATAAAAACTGTTGCCCTTTTGTATTTTCTGCTCCATGAAAACAATTTTATTTTTGGAAGATCAACCTCATTTGGCAAGGTACCTTTCGGGTAGATCAATTGTTCACAATTCGAAAACAATTTTAATTTCTCTTTTATTTTTTCTGCTTCATTTGCAAAACCTTCATTGTGCGCTTCGCCGATATTGGTTAATATACCAATGGTTGGCTGAATGATTTTTTCTAAGTTTCGCATCTCATCAACAGTCGAAATACCGGCTTCAAAAATCCCTAATGTGTTTTTTTGATTGATCTGCCAAACACTTAACGGCACACCAACCTGCGAGTTATAACTTCTCGGACTGCGAACAATATTTTGATACTGCTGCAGCAATTGATACAACCATTCTTTCACCACTGTTTTGCCGTTGCTTCCGGTAATGCCGATAACAGGAATTGAAAATTGTTTGCGATGAAAAGCCGCTAATGCTTGCAGGGCTTGTAATACATCATCTACCAATAAAAAATTTGCATTACTGAAGGAGGAAGAATTAAAACCTTTTTTTACAACAAAATTTCTGATACCTCTTTCATAAACTTCTGTTATGAATTGATGCCCGTCTCTTCTTGGTCCGTGTAAAGCAAAAAACAATGATGTGGATGGGAAAATGATTTTTCTGCTATCGATCAGCAAGTACTCGATCTCAGTCGCATGATTAATTTCAGCATTGGCATTTATAACTGAAGCTATATGGTTAATTGAATAGGTCAAGCAATAAACTATTTTTTATTTTTTCGAGTATCAATAATTGAATATGCAACAGCGCCTCCGATACAAATAAGAATAGCCAATAATGAATAAATGACCTGTTCATTTTTGGTAATGAATTGATCGATGAATTTTTCAGCCAGCATTTTCAGTCCGATAACGACTAATACAATTGCGATGCCGTGTTGTAAATATTTGAATTTATTTACCGCACCTCTCAGTAAAAAGAATAAACTTCTTAATCCTAATACAGCGAAAATGTTGGAAGTGTATATAACGAGCCTGTCTTGTGAAATACCCATCACAGCAGGGATTGAGTCGAGTGCAAAAACAAGATCGATGGATGCTAATATCACAACTACCACAAATAAGATGCTGTATTGCGGTTTCTTGTTTACATAAACAATGAATCTTCCGTTGCCATCTGTTGGATTGAGCGGAAGTATTTTATTTAAAAATGTATAGACCTTGTTTTGATGCGGATCAAACTCTTTTTCTTCGTCTTGTTTGAACATTTTTATTCCGGTGTACAGCAAAAATGCACCGAAAAGATATAATATCCAATGAAACTCTTCTACTAAAGCAACACCCACCGTGATAAAAATAATTCTGAAAACAATGGCCATTAAAATGCCTATCAGCAAGACTCTTCCGTAATATTTCTCCTTTATGCAAAATGCGTTGAAGATTAGAATGAATACAAAGATATTATCAATACTTAAACTCCATTCCATGAGATATGCACTTAAGTATTCCAATGCGAACTTGTGGCTTTCTTCAAATAATAGAAATGCAAAAAAGCCAAAAGCAAGTAGTACCCAAAATAGTGTTTGTATCAAAGCCTGCTTGATGGTAACTATTGAACTCTTCTTGCTGAGTAAACCTAAATCAAACACCAATGCAAGTATTAATGCCAAACCGAAAACCAGATAAACAATTTGATGCGGACTCATTCAAGTTATTTGTCGTACAAATATAAGCGAGCTTAAGCAGCATATTTCTTTTTGCGCTGCCATTGGATAACCCCCCCAAGAAGCAATATTATCAAGATAGGGATAACGATGTTGAGGAATTGCCAAATGGTCTTTTCTTCCTGAATTTTATTTTTGTCTAATAATCGCAAGGTGAGATCTTTACTTCTTGTTTCAAGAATACCAGCATCGCCAACGAGATAATCCATGCAATTCAATAAAAATTCACGATTGGCGAATTGATAATTTTCGAATTGTTGTGTGCCCATGGGTAATGCGCCTTGTGTTTGAGTAACAACATTGGTAACAATATCCGCATCACTTAACACAATTTGTTTGGATGGTTTTATACCGGAAGATAAAAATGCAACACCCGTTAAGAGCTGAATGGAATCCTGCATTTGCTTACTGAAACGATTGGCATACAAGGAAGAAAAATTTCCTTCCAATAAAATGGCAACAGGAACATGGCCTTTTGTAAATGTTCGGATGTCTTCTTCAGACTTTACTGATTGCAAACTAACAATGGCAGGAGTGCTGATAGTTCTGCTGTTGGTATCACTTGCCAATAAAATAGTTTTTGTGATACCGCTTGCTTTCACAGTGTCTATTGAAGAAGGAAAAATGCTCAGAACATGGTCTAAATTCTTAGCAATAGGATTGTCTGAAACAGTTGACAGCAAAGGATAATAGGGGAACGGCAATCTTTCTATCTGTGGTTTGCCGCCGGCATTTCCAACGATCAAAGGTTGTTTGGCTGAATTGATATCCTGTAACAGATCACTATTAATTCTCACACCATATTTGAATAGTTGGTCTTCGAGATTTAAGTTTTTATCGAATGCAACAAAATCACTTTTGGCACGTAACAGACTGTCAAACTCAGCATATAATTTATCGATACACCAAATTACTTTTCCGCCCTGCATGATGTATTGATCGATCTTTATTTTTTCTTGCTCCGTAAATGCAATGGAAGGTTTTACGATCATCAATGCTTTGATCGTATCGGCATTTAAAATTCCTGTTTTTAAATCCATCACACCAAATCGATAATTGGTGCGCATCATTTCAAACAAATCACGAACAGTTGGATTTAATGGTTCACCATTTCCTGCAGCATAAGCTACAACCGGGAATTCTGTTTTGGTTAATTTATTGATGGCATCATCAAACTTAAATTCCAACAAAGCTTCAGAATAATTCAAAGTACTTTCTTCATCCATACCGCTCTTACCACTCATTAGATCAACCGCCAGCATCTTGTCTTTATATTTTACAACTGCTGAAGGAAAGATCCAACGCTCCGATTTTTCATCATTTGTATATTCTTTGTTGTTGAAGGGTTTGATACCAATTCTCACCAAACTATCGTACAGTAAGGCTTTCGAGCTGTCATCCAATCCTGCATCGGGTTTAATAAATTTGTAATGAAGATTGCCGTTCGAATAGTCACGATAATTTTCAAGCAACTCATCAGAAGCAATTTTTAATTTTCTGAAACCTGAACTTAAGTTGCCCGTTAAGTAAACATCGATCTCCACTTCTTCATTCAGCTTGCCCAATAATTTTTTTGTTGAACTGCTGAGTGAATATCTTTTTTCTTTGGTAAGATCAATTCTTGTGTGCAGCAAAGAAGAAGCAAATAACACAACCGCAAACAAAGCAATAATGCCTGCCCACCAAAACTTATGATTCAATATTTTTTGCAGCAACTTCATTTATTTCTTTACAATATTTCTTTGTGTGATGAGCAGAAATAAAAATATCACGCCGATAAAATAAATAACATCTCTTGTATCGATCACTCCACGGCTAACACTTTTATAATGAAAATTCAATCCCAGCATTTCAATATAATAATCCCAGCCGGATTTAAAAACAGGCAATTTACTGATGGCATCAAATCCGCTGTATAATATAAAACATACAAATGCACCGGTAATAAAAGCCACAACAGTATTATTTGTAAAACTGCTGGAACATAGTCCCACAGCCACAAACACAGTGCTGATCAATATCAACCCAATATAACTTCCAATTGTTCCGCCAACATCAATACCTCCGGTGCTGCTTAATTGTTGCATTGAAATGGCATATACAATGGTGGGCAGCAAAGCAGTTATAACAATCATTGCGGCGCCGAAAAATTTGCCCCAAACAATTTGAGAAGGTGTAAGCGGTAATGTTTTTAATAATTCGAATGTGCCTTGTTTGTATTCGTCTGCAAAACTGCGCATGGTCACTGTTGGAACTAAAAACAACAAAAGCATTGGAGCTATCTCAAAAAAATTATTCAGCGAAGCATAACCGAAATTGAGCAGACTGGTATCGGGAAAAACAAACAAAAACAATCCATTCAGTAATAAGAAAATGATCAATGCAATATAACCGGTAAGGCTGTTGAAAAATTGTTGCCATTCTTTTTTGCAGATCATCCACATGCTTCAAAACTAAGGCATAGTTTGTTTATGAGCAACAGGCTTATAGTTTGTTTAACTAACAGAAGAATAAGAATGGGCTGTGGTTGCGTCGCACACTTGTACGTTCATATCATTACTTAACATTAATAAAATAAAAAACCCTGTTACTTTTCAGCAACAGGGTGTAACTTATTATTCACCAAACTCACAAACTAAACAGCAAAACTTTCTCCGCAACCGCAACTTCTGCTTGCATTGGGATTATTAAAATAAAACCCTTTGCCATTCAATCCGTCGGAGAAATCCAATTCAGTATTCACTAAATATAAAAAGCTTTTCAGATCGGTCACCACTTTCACACCATTGTCCTCAAATGCTTGATCCATGGGCTTTTGCTCGTTATCAAAATCCAATTTATAACTCAATCCACTGCAACCGCCACCCACAACACCAACGCGTAAAAAATAAGTCGGTTCATCGGCGATACCTGCATCCTGCATCAGCTGTTTTACTTTAGCTTTTGCCTTATCGCTTACATAGATCGCATTTTCTGTTGCTGTCATAAAATATGCAGATTTGCAGATGTGTAAATGTGCATATTCTTAAAGCGTACTTTATTCGTATATCTGCACATCATCACATTTGCACATTAATTAATGAACGCCTTTTTCTTCAAATACTAATTCTTCCAAACCATTCTTCTTACGATAATCATTGATCGCTGCTTTGATCGCATCTTCGGCCAAAACAGAGCAATGTATTTTTACCGGAGGAAGATTTAATTCTTCCACGATATCCATATTATCAATGGTCGCAGCAACATCAATAGATTTTCCTTTCAGCCATTCTGTTGCCAGCGATGATGATGCAATGGCAGAGCCGCATCCGAATGTTTTGAATTTAGCATCTTTGATAATGCCGGTAGCATCATCCACTTCGATCTGCAAACGCATTACGTCTCCGCATTCAGGAGCACCTACCAATCCGGTACCAACATTCTTACTGCTCTTATCCAAAGTACCTACGTTCTTTGGGTTGCTGTAATGATCGATTACTTTTTCTGAATATGCCATGTTATAAATTTTTAAATTTGAAAATATGCAAATGTGCAGATGAAAACATTTAAAAATTAGCAAATCTGCACATCTACTAATTTGCACATTTTAATGATGTGCCCATTCAATACTGTTCATATCAATTCCTTCTTTGAACATTTCCCATAACGGACTCATCTCTCTTAATTTGAGAACGGTATTGGTGATTTGTTCGATCGTATAATCAATTTGTTCTTCTGTTGTAAATCTGCTTAAGCCAAAACGCAATGAACTATGTGCCAGATCATCACCCAAGCCCAATGCTTTCAAAACATAACTTGGTTCCAATGATGCTGAAGTACAGGCAGAGCCGGAACTTAATGCAATGTTTTTATTAAAACCCATCAATAAGCCTTCACCTTCTACATATTTGAAAGAGATATTGCTTACATGCGGCAAACGATGATCGCGGTTACCATTTACATAAGCTTCATCCAATTTCAATAAAGCCGTTTCTAATTTATCTCTCAATTTACTGATGCGTGCTGTATCCTGCTCCATTTCCAATCTGCATAATTCGCAAGCTTTGCCGAAACCAACAATGCCGGGAACATTCAATGTACCGCTGCGCATGCCTCTTTCGTGACCGCCGCCGTCCATTTGTGCAGTAACTTTTACTCTTGGATTTTTGCGGCGAACATATAATGCACCAATACCTTTTGGTCCGTACATTTTATGACCGGTGAAAGTCATCAGGTCGATCCCGTCTTTAATCACGTCAACCGGAATTTTTCCAACTGCCTGTGTTGCATCTGTAAAAAATAATATGCCATGTTTTTTTGCAATGGCAGCAATTTCTTTTACAGGTTGAATCACTCCAATCTCATTGTTGGCATACATGATGGCAATTAAAATGGTAGTTGGTTTGATGGCAGCTTCCAATTCTTTCAGATCAATCAATCCATCCGGCTGAACAGAAAGATATGTCACTTCACCGCCTAATTTTTCAATATGCTTACAGGTATCTAAAACTGCTTTATGTTCTGTATTAGCGGTGATGATATGATTGCCTTTTTGCGCATACATTTCATATACACCTTTAATACCGAGATTATCACCTTCAGTTGCACCGGAAGTAAAAATAATTTCCTTCGGATCTGCACCCACTAATTTTGCAACCTGTTCACGAGCATAATCAACAGCTTCTTCTGCTTCCCAGCCAAAAGGATGATTACGGCTCGCTGCATTACCAAAATGCTCGGTAAAATAAGGGATCATAGTTTCCAAAACCCTTGGATCCATCGGGGTGGTTGCATTATTATCTAAATAAACAGGTAGCTTCAACATAATCGAATTAAATTTATTTCTTACTAACAACGCAAAACTAAAGCAATAGGTTCTATAATTTTGTTGCAGAAAGCCTATTGTCGCCGAAATTCCATATTTCGTAAGACAGGATTAAATTAAAATCATGAGAAAAATAGAACATATTGGTATTGCGGTTAAAGATTTTACAATTTCTGTTCCATTATTTGAAAAAATATTAAATACAGTCTGTTATAAAAAAGAGATCGTGGAAAGCGAAAATGTGAACACGGCTTTCTTCCAGAAAGGAGAAACTAAGATAGAATTATTAGAAAGCATAGAGGCTGATGGAGTGATCTCAAAATTCATTGAAAAAAAAGGAGAGGGCATTCATCATATCGCATTTGATGTGGAAGATATTGAAGCAGAGATGCTGCGAATGAAAAGTGAAGGCTTTGTATTATTGAATGAAAAACCAAAACAGGGAGCTGATAATAAATTGGTTTGTTTTCTTCATCCCAAAGGAACCAATGGTGTATTGATTGAATTGTGTCAGGAAATAAAATAAATCAACAACGACTAAAATAAATAATGGCTGCAATGCCTATCGATAAAAGGCTTACGAACAAGATGAGTTTTTTCTTTATTTGAAAATTTAACTGATCATCATCCATTACAAACCCAATTTTTCGATGGCTAATTGTGCAGCGATCTGACTGGCATCTTTTTTATTGAATGCTTTACCCTGTGCCAATATTTCACCATCCAAAACGGCACTGATGGTAAACACACGGCGACCGCTCTCTATTTTTTCTTCGGCGAGATCGAAGGATAAGATTTTTCCGTTCTTGCTTGCCCAGCCGATGAGTTTATTTTTAAGATTGATATCAACCAATTCAAGATCATCTACAAACATGTGCGGCATCACAATTTGATGCAGTACCCATTGTTTGGTTTTGTCATAACCAATGTCTAAATAAATTGCACCTACAACCGCTTCTAAAGTATTGCCGAATATCTGACTGCTTTTTAAGGAACCGTCGAATTTATTATAGAGCGTTATTTTTTTCAATCCCATCTTTACCGCAATATCATTCAATTGCTGTCGATTCACCATTTTGCTGCGCATTTCGGTAAGGAAACCTTCGCCTTTATAAGGATAACGTTTAAAAAGATAATCGGCTACAATGGCGCTTAAAACAGCATCTCCGAGGTATTCGAGCCTTTCATTATTTTCATCCGGAGTATCTCTGATTGAGCGATGGCTTAATGCGGTACGGTATAATAAAATATTACCGGGCTTTAATCCCAGAATATTTTTTATTTCCTTTTCGAATTGATCTTTAACAGAGGATTTGAAAAATTTCTTAAGTATTTGCACAAGGTTAAGCTACAAATTTTTTTACAATCACACAGGCATTATGTCCGCCAAAACCAAATGTATTACTTAATGCTGCATTAACTGTACGCTTCTGTGCCTTATTAAAAGTAAAATTTAGTTTGGGATCTAACTCGGGATCATCGGTAAAGTGATTGATGGTTGGCGGCACAATATCATGCACTACTGCCTGAATACAGGCAATGGTTTCAATTACACCTGCTGCGCCCAAACAATGACCTGTCATGGATTTGGTGGCACTGATATTTAATTTATAAGCATGTTCGCCAAATACTTTTGTAATGGCCTTCACTTCGGCGCCATCGCCTATTGGTGTAGAAGTGCCATGTGTATTGATATAATCAATTTCTTCGGGTTTCATTTGTGCATCATCTAATGCAGCAAGCATCACATTTGTTGCACCTAACCCATCTGGATGCGGAGCTGTGATATGATATGCATCTGCTGTTGCACCGCCGCCCATTATTTCGCAATAAATTTTAGCACCACGTGCTTTGGCATGTTCCAATTCTTCCATAATGATCACTCCTGAACCTTCACCCATTACAAAACCATCACGGTCTTTATCATAAGGACGTGATGCTGTTTTAGGATCATCATTTCTTTCACTCATGGCTTTCATGGCATTAAATCCGCCAACACCTGCTTCGCTGATCACGGCTTCACTTCCGCCGGTAACTAAAATATCTGCTTTACCGAGACGAAGTAAATTGAATGATTCAATGATGGCATTGGTACTGCTGGCACATGCACTAACCACTGCGAAATTTGGTCCGCGTAAATTATGACGCATGGATATCTGCCCTGCAGCAATATCCAAAATCATTTTAGGGATGAAGAAAGGGTTGAAACGCGGAGTGCCGTCCCCTTTGGCAAATTCCATCACTTCCTGTTGGAATGTGATCAACCCGCCAATACCGCTGGCAAATACAACACCTACTCTGTCTGGATTGATATTTTCTTTGTTCAAACCTGCATCACTCATTGCCTGATCGCTTGCATACAATGCAAATTGGGTAAAACGATCAATTTTTCTGGCTTCTTTTCTATCGAGAAAGGCAACAGGGTCAAAACCTTTAACCTCACAGGCAAATTTTGTACGAAACTTACTTGCATCAAAATTGGTAATCATATCGGCACCGGAAACGCCGTTGATCAAACCATTCCAATAGTCATTCAAATTATTTCCTAAAGGAGTGATAGCACCAATACCGGTAACAACTACTCTTTTTAATTCCATAAGTACAAGCCTGTTTAAGTGACAATCCGCCTCTCTTGTGGCACGAGGCCTAAGAAAGGCGGATTAATTATTCCATTAATGGAGTAAGTGAATCTTATTTGGCATGTTCTTCCAAATAAGCTACAGCCTGACCTACAGTAGTGATGGTTTCAGCTTGCTCATCAGGAATAGAAATGTTGAATTCTTTTTCGAATTCCATAATTAATTCAACGGTATCCAAAGAATCGGCACCGAGGTCATTAGTGAATGAAGCTTCGTTTGTAACCTCTGCTTCATCAACACCTAATTTGTCGACAATAATTTTCTTCACTTTGTTTGCGATGTCTGACATTGTAATAAGTTTTGTTTTACAGCCGCAAAAATATACTTTTTACTAAAACTGCAAGGGTTTATCTGAATTTTGTTTTCACAAGTTTTATTTGGCAGATATAGGCTTTATTGTTATACAAACCCGATTTTACTTGTTTTTAGGATGGACAGAAGGAAAATCAGCTGCTTTTTTCAAATAAAAAGCGGTAATAATATTTTTGGGCAGGTCTGTAATAATATATTAAAAGTCCTAAAAGGGTCAAAATAAACAATATTGTATACGTATTTGGAAAATGAATGCTTACTCCGGCACATATAATCAGCAATCTGGCATATTCCAGATAAAACACCCATCTGCGCTGCTCTAAAACCGCTCCTGTGTTTATTAAACTTACAATAATAAAGAGGCTTAATATCCATAATTGTGCCGTTGTAAGGTATTTGGCAAGCAGGGCAGTGAAAAATAAAACCGTAAGGCTAAATGCTGTTTGAATTGTTACATATTGTTTTAATTGTTGACTATATTCTATGCTTCTGACCCTTTTTTTGCTTAAAAAAATTGTTTCCAATTTTTCCCTGTCATGCGGATTTATTTCTTCAGGCTTGCCAAAAAGGATTTTGAATTTCCCTTTGATGCTTTTTGTTTTTTTACATGCATACGCAAGCTCAATTGGGAAATGAAAATGTTGCCACAGGTAACTGTAACTATTCAAATTTTTGGTGAGACCATATTTCGGAATTTCTTTTTCTTCTGTAAAAGTTCCGAATATCTTATCCCATATTATCAGAATGTCACCATAATTCTTATCCAGATATTCAGGATTGGCAGCATGGTGCACCCGGTGATGTGAAGGTGTTACCAAAACATATTCTAACCAGCCTAATTTACCGATTACCTGTGTATGAAGGAAGAATGGATAAGTGCCGTGTATCAATAAAAATATAGTTATCATTTCTGCGGGGAAACCGATTAAAGGAAGAAGGCTCCAGAAAATACTTCTTATGACAGATTGAAACAATGTGATTCTTGCAGATACCGTAAAATTATAATCCTCGCTTTGGTGATGCACCACATGCGCAGCCCAAAATAAATTTATTTCATGCCCGAAACGGTGATACCAATACCATAAGAAGTCAGTAAATAAAAATAATAAAAGCCATCCCCATATAGTGGGGTGAATATTGAATAATGCAAAATGCCGGTTAATAAAATCAAAAAAATAAAAAAACAAACCAGTTGAAAAAAGATCTAACAATCTTTCTGAAATGCCTACATTCAAGTTAGCAACCGATTCGCCATAATGAAAGTTCTGCAGACCATTCTTTTTCGAGTGCAGATATTCCCATCCAATAAAAAAAAGAAATAAAGGAACAGCAAATGCTACAATGTTGAAATGCATGGAAAAATATTTATCCTATAAATTTAGTAGACTAATCAAAAATAAATACTTCAACTCGCATATCCAAAAAACAATGTTCAAACAGCTTCTTTAACAACATTTTTTGTTGGTTGGGGTAAAACTGCTCATTTTTGCAAAAATGATTCCTATATTGTCTTCCCAAACTGATTAGAATATGCCCCTGAGAGAGATTGATTATGGTACAAAAGAATATGAGCAAATGCTGGATCTGCGTTATCAGGTTTTGCGTAAGCCATTGGGATTGGATTTTACCTCTGCTGAATTAGATCGTGGTAAAAACGATATTTTATTGGGCTGTTTTGATGATGATGAATTACAGGGTTGCTGCATGCTCACTAATAAAGGTAACGGTGTTGCAAAACTGCGGCAAATGGCTGTGAGAAATGGTTTGCAGGGAACCGGTATCGGTCGTATGCTGATGATCTTTGCCGAAACTGTTGCACGTGATAAAGGCTTTACAAAGCTGATCATGCATGCAAGAAAATCTGCTGTTGGCTTTTACGAAAAATTGGGGTACAGAATAGATGGTCCTGAATTTATGGAAGTTACCATTCCGCATTATGTAATGGAAAAAGATCTTTGATCTTTTTATCCCAACAATTATTTCAGTATAAATTTATTTTCCTATTTTTTTTTGCAGCAATGCTCGCAATTCATGCATGAATGCTTCTCCCATATTTTCTTTTGGAATCAAAAAAAATGTTTTGGCATTGAAATAGAGATGGAAAAAATACGGGCTTTCAAAATAGCGATTAAATTGATCCCATTCCCAAATCACATAGCCCCGTTCATTGTCTAACTGTATATTTTCATCATTGAATTGTATAATGAATTTTTCTTTAAATGTGGATGCCCTTTTATAAATGCTGTAAGGTAAGATATACCAAACACCACTCATCATGGCGATCCATATCAATGAGCCCAGTAAGAAAGGCTCGGGTCTTATTTTTTGCGTGTAAAATAAAATGGCTGCTGTTATGGCAAATACATTTACCAATATCATCATCACTTTAATTTCTCTGCGTGAAATAAAATGATAACGCAATGCCTGAATTACTTTTTTCTTTTCGTAAGCGAAGCTGAACTGCATGATGCTTCAAATGTAGCGGTTATTTTTTTTCAGAGAGAAGTGTAAAATAAAAAGCCTGTCGGAATAAACCAACAGACTTTCACTGAGGGGGTTTTCAAATTTTTTATTTATGCTTGTATTTCTTCTCCTATTTTTTTGATCTTAAAAATGCTGATCACTAAAGAGATCAAAATACCCCAAACCGTTATCACGATTGAGTATGCCATGAATAATAACCAGATGGGTGTTTTATCTCTTGTTGCAAACAATGTTCTTCTGTCAAAATTATTTACCGGAATAAATTTTGATCCCCATGGAACGGTTTGTTCAACCAATAAATTACCATATTGATCATTGTCTTCAATTTTTGCAACCAAAATAATATTACCCTTTTCATCGCCCGGAATACTATCTCTCTTAAAATCTGCTGTAGCTTGTCCGGTTGAATCAGTTGTAAAACTTGCTGTTTCATTTACTGAAAGATCTGCATCCAAACGTCGAACTGCAATTTTTAATTCAACACCTTTTACCGGCGTCCAGCTTGTGTCTTTCATTTCAAAAACAGTGGCAGTGATTTTTCTATCGCTTGTTGTATCGATCAAGATTTTTGCTTTGCCAACTGTTAAATCAGCTTTAGCTGATTCGTAATTTTTATTGCCATCGAATGAAGCCAAAAAAGTATGTTTGATAGAACTGCTCCATTGATTTTTTAATGATGCAGGAATGATAGCAGTTGCTTCACCTTTTTCATTGGTGACAACTTTTGCAATTAATGTTCCGGCAGAATCTTTATCTAAAAATAAATTCAATGGTATGGCATTTACAGGTTTAAACTTTCCATCCACTTTGGTTTTTACTTTCGCCAACAGATAAGGTATCTTGTTATTGTTGATGAAATAACTAATGGAAACATTCAAATCACCTTTCTGTGCTTCTTGCGAAAGCGCATCATAGCTTGATAAGAAAAAGATAATGGATAATAATCCAAGGATGTTTTTATTCAGCAGTTTCATGACGTTCAGTTATAGTTTCTTGAATTGGAATGATTGGAAATATTCTGGAAAGGATTGTTATCACTAACATGGCACCGGCTAAAGAACCTAATGCAATAGCCCATTCTTCCCAGCTTGGAAAATAATGACGATAGCTATCAGGAACATTTGTCATCGGTAAAAAAGGATGTAATAAAGTTGGTGTAACGATTAAATAACGTTTAAACCAGGCACCAACAACTACCATGATCCCTGCAATGAAAACAGGCAATGGTCTTCTTCCTTTTTTAAATAATAAAATAATGATAGGTATCAACATGCCCACCGAAATGGCAAACCAAAACAACGGCGCAAATTCTCCTGTAAATAAGCCATTCAAATGTGCTTCCTCTGACTTCTTCATTTTAAAAGCAGGAACCAAGTATTCATTCACATTGAAATATAAATAGAGTAACGCCAATAACACAACGATCCGCCCCATCTTTTCAAAATGATCGGCTGTAATATATTTTTCCAGATGATAGGCTTTTCTGAAAACATACATCGCAACCACTACACCACCGGCACCCACTAAGAATGCACCTGAAATAAAATAAGCACCAAAGTTGGTACTATCCCAACCCGGACGATAGGTTGTTGCAAATAACCATGAAGTAACCGTGTGAATGGAAAATGCAACAGGAATGATGGTGATACAAAGAATGTTAATTGCTTTCTCACTGAGTTTAAATTGTGCAGGAGTTCCTTTCCAGAATGAACCGATGAAGGAATAAAATTTTTGTAATCTTTTACTGCTTTTTTCTTTGTATTTGATCAAGATCTGAATATCGGGCAACAGTGGGAAATATAAAAGCAGGATACTGATAAAAAAATAAGTGGTGATCACGATCACATCCCAAATGATGGGTGATTGCAAACGACCATGAATAAATAAATTATAAAACCTTTCAGGGCTACCCATATCAACTATGATAATGAGTGATGCGAAGATGATGGCTGCAACAGCAATGATCTCTGCGATCCTTGTCAGTGGCGTGCTCCAATGTACATCAGCTAATCTGAATACAGCCGTGATCAATGACCCTACTAAACTGATCGCAACAAAAAATACGAAGTTAGAAATGTAAATACCCCAAGAAACATAATCTCTCATGGAGGTAACAACCAAGCCGTATCTTAATTGACGGTAGTATGCAAACAAGCCCACCAAACAAAAAGCCACTAAAATGCCTGTCCATATTTTTCCGCTCTTGCCAAATTTTTGCGGTAACAGATCTTGTATAATTTTTTCGTTTGCTGTTGAATTTAAATTTTCCACCTTTAGTTATTTAGGGTTATTTTTTTTCTTTTGTATCGTTATCAAGTCCTGATTCGTAAGGGAAGTTTCTGTTAACAGGAGGTAGGTAATACACACTTGGTTTGGTACCCAGATCTTCCATTAATCTGTAACCTGATTTATCTTTTATTAATTCGCTGAATCGGAAAGTTTCAGAACCATTACTCACAGAATCTTCATTCAAATCACCAAAGAAGAATGTTCCGTTTGGACAAGCTTGTACGCAATGCGGTAATTCACCTTTTCTTGCCATGTCGGGACAAAAATCACATTTGCCAACAGTTCCTTTCTTTTGCGGAACACTGCTTTCGCATGAATAAGGTTGGGCGGCAACTTCGGCAGGAATATCGGGTGCCGACCAGTTAAATGCTCTTGATGAATAAGGACATGCAGCCATACAAAAACGGCAACCGATGCAACGGTCGCTATCAATTAATACAATACCATCTTGTCTTTTGAATGTTGCATCCACCGGACAAACTTTTACGCAAGGCGGTTCATCGCAATGCATACAAGTTGTGGGTTGCCAATACGGAGCAGTATGTTCAGCTTCCTGCATCGGATCTACTTTGATCCAATTCTGACCGGGATTTACATGATGCATGTGATTACATGCAGCTTGACATTTCCTTAAATTTTTACAGCGGGAAAGATCAATCACCATCACGAATTTTTTACCGCCAATCCCTAATCTCGCTTCACTGTTTGAAACAGCAGGCAGTGCAGGAACCGGTTTCAAAAATGCTTCATCCACTTCAATCACTTCGCCATCCACTGATAATAATTTTACTTTTTTGCCCGATGCTTTAATGCCTTCTTCTGCACCGGCTTCGAATGCATTTTTTTTGGAGGAGCATCCAACTGCAAGTCCCGCAGCCGCCAAGCCGGTTAATAGGAAATCCCTTCGCGAATTATTTTCTTGTTTCATTAGGTTTATTTTTTGATCCAATTCTGGAGCTCGTTATTACTTATTTTCTTATTGCTTGCAGTTAATAATGATGCATCGATCTCTACTAACTTGCCATCTTGTGTCAACATTTTTATCATTGTCTTTTTACTCTCTGGCTTACAGGCGATCACTTCTTTTTTGGCGATAAATGGAAGACGCGCTGCTGCTGCAATAGCTGCAAACATTGACAAAATACCAAGCCCCCGAATCAATTTTCTTCTGGCTGCTGTATTTGTTTCTGTTATTTCTTCATTGTTATTCATAAATGTTTAAACTTTAAGTGCGGTAAAAATATAAGAATGACAGTTAGTGAAATATGATATTAATCAGTTTATAAACGGCAGAAATAATAAACTGAATTTGTATAGAAAATGGCTGTGCAGAAAATAAAAAGGCCTGAACTAAGTCAGGCCTTTTTTATTTATTTAAGTGATTATTTTTTTAATGTGCGCATGTACACCACTAAATTCCAAATATCTTCCTGTTCAGGGATCTTCTTTTTAAAGCTAGGCATATCATCTCTTCCTTCAACAACTTTATAGAATAAGGATCCATCAGTTTGAGATTGGAAAGCTGCTTTTGTAAAATCAGGAGGTGTTGTTTTTAACTGAGCTGCTTTATTGCCGTCACCCAAACCTGTTTTACCATGGCAGGATGAACAATGGGTGCTCCATAAAGTTTTTCCGGCAGCAATAGATTCTGCACTCGATTTCACAGGATTAACTGTTTTTGCATTCTTATCTGGAACATTCCATGGTTTGGGTTGTTGATCGATGGTGAATGCAACACTCATGATACTTACAGCTAATACTGATACTGCTAATACTAATTTACTTTTCATTGTCAGGTCTGATTTTTATTGAATAATTTTTTGATGAATCAATTGTAAGGTAAACATTTTTTAAAAATTCCATAATCTGCTGATGTTAAAACCGATCAGGAACTGGCCTTGTGTATAATCATTCTGATTGTACAGATTATTATTTTGAGGCAATATATATCCATAATTTCCTGCAAAGACTTCGAAATCATGACCACTTGATTTGAATTCAAATCCAAAGCTGATATTGGGATGAGGATTATTGGTAGGATGTTGTGTCAACGGCTGATCATAATTTACGATGATCGCAGTTTTTGGAGATATTTTATATCTACCGGAAAATGCAATAGCAAAATGATTGTTATTCCATTTAGGCTGCACTTGTCCTGATCCATCTAAATAACCTTCCAGATTATTAAAGTGAGATAAACTTGGACTCACTTGCGCAGAAAATGATTCTGAGAATTTTCTGGCAATGATGATCTGATTAAAGAAACTGAAACGGTCTGATGTGTTTACAAATAAAGTTGTGGCATCAGCTTTTCTTGTATCCATCACTGCATTACCAAAATAGGTAACACTTACCGGCATCTTACCATCTTTAGTTTGTTTCAATAAGGCAAATTTCACATTCCAGTCAACCTGCATTCTGTCATTGCATGTACCAAAGCCAACTTGCAGATCTTTGATTGGAGTATAGCTGAAGCCAAGTCTGATAGTAGCACCCGCATAAAGCCCGAAAAGATCAGTAAAAGAATGATTTACTGTTCCAAACCTATGTTGAAAATCGAATTCAAATGTTCCTTTAATAGGAACCATCACGGTTTGATTGTCAATTATGAAATTACCTTCGAATGTATTTTTTACATACGATTTCTTTTTAACAACCGGAGCAGCAGGTGTAGTAGAATCCTGTGCCATCAAGCTTCCCAGGCTCCCGCAAAGCACAATTAATAACAAGATCCTGCTAAAACCGGAAATGTATGGATGATAAATATTTTGTTTTTTCATGAGTTGTTTTTTTAATTGTTTTTAGCACCTTGTTGAATCCAGGCTAACATTAATCCATTAATATTTGATGGATTATTTGGAGCACCTGCTGGCATTGCTATAGCTCGTTTCCCGGTTAACCATAAATAGACCTCACTGCTGGCAGGGGAGCTTGTATTAACAAAGTTTCCTGTTGTTAATGCAGAATAAGCAGTTGCACTTGACAAATTAGGTGAAACTGTTCCGCTATGACATCCGCTGATGGCGCAGTTCTTAGTCAATATGGGTTGAATATCTTTCGAGAAACTAACAGTTGTTGTTACAGGAACGGAATTATCTAAGACAACCGTTGTGGTTTTAGAACAACCGACCATGATAAGCATAACTGCAGCAGCCAGTATCAACCCTATTCCTATCATTTTTTTTGACATGATCTTTGTTTTTTTATTTTATGAAAGAACAGCCAAATACTATTTACTGAATGTCAATGTCAGATATGGATTAATGCCATGCTGGTTATTGGACTTATTCCAGAAAGCAACTCCAAATTGTTGATCTTGCAGGCTGGTGAAATCAACATCTTGATTCAACACATCACCGGTTTTCAATGCACGTTTGTATTCAATGATCCAACCGGTTCCTGTATAAGTTGCAGCAGCAGTAATATCTGCTCTTCCGCCAATCAATGGAACTGCGATATAAGCAGGGATATAATTTACTGCAGTTGGGCCTGTAACAGGATCTCCTGTTCTTTGATATGCTGTGCCTACTGTTGGATCGATTTTTGAACCATCACTTAAAGTCAATACGCCGGCAGAACTTACTGCAGTAACTTTTTTAGCTTTACCAGAACTTAATGTATCTGAAACTAAAAGGAATCCACTTGTGCTGGCTGCATTAGGAACTACCCAAATAGGAACAGCAACAGATGCACCTGTTCCATCTAATTTCAAATTTTGTGAATTACTTACTTCACCCTGTGTTGGAGATACGGTATAGTTTGGACGATAAGGCCAAGTTGTAGAGAACGTTCCATCAGGAACAATACCATCAACGTGTCTACCGTTTGCATTACCACCTGTTACACTACTATAAGTTGGACCACCGGCCCAATCCTGATAGTTATCATCCATTTGATTCAATGAAGCATCTTTAGTGATAAAACCTAAACGGCCCCACCACATGTCAATCTTTTCTGCTTGCCCGTTTGTATAGTGGTTACCATTATTTGCGTTTGATACCATTGCCGCAGGTGTTTGAGAATAATCTAAATACGGCGTAAATACATGGCAGCTTGCATAACAGGTTTGTGAAATGAATTTTGGTGTAGAATAATTGATATTCCAAAGCATGGCAAATTTATCTTCACCCCATCCGTCTCTTGTTAATACCCCATTCACATCGTATGATTTACTGGAAGGTTCTTTCTGCCAGCCTGTTTTGCCCGTAACGTTTAAGGAAGGATTAAAATACCAGGGTGCTACGTTTGTACTTTGAGTAGCATCAGTTACTTCTAATAAGAAATAAATATTGTTGGCATCATACATAGAACGTAGTGTTGCTGGATAAACTTCTCCATTATATCCTGTAAACAAGCCATTACCCGGATCAGGTACTGTTGGTGAAATACTTA
>TBL_comb47_HYPODRAFT_10000426_pt1 | contig 55746 bp, 54 predicted proteins | sample TroBogypolimnion_40_FD_10682 | JGI IMG/M metagenome (IMG submission 10682)
GCCTCCCGTAGGAGTCTGGACCGTGTCTCAGTTCCAGTGTGGCCGATCACCCTCTCAGGCCGGCTACTGATCGTCGCCTTGGTGGGCCATTACCCCGCCAACTAGCTAATCAGACGCAGGATCCTCTTTTTGCCCCAGGCCTTGCGGTCCCCAGGTTTCACCGTCAGCATCCCAGCTCACGGTCACATGCGGTATTACCACTCCTTTCGGAGCGTTATTCCCCACAAAAAGGTAGATTCCCTACGCGTTACTCACCCGTCTGCCATGCACCTTGCGGCACATCCGACTTGCATGTGTTAGGCACGCCGCCAGCGTTCATTCTGAGCCAGGATCAAACTCTCAAGTTTCATTCTGAACTCTTGCTCCTCAGGACTCTCGCCCCTCGGATTAAATGTTCTGGTCGAAAAAAATTGTTCTGAATTCTGACCGGTATCCTTAAGACACCAACCAGAACCCTCAAAGGCTTCCTATCTTCTATCCGGTTTTCAAAGACGCTCGTAAGTTACCATCGGCCTGAACCGCGTAACTCGATTGGAACCAGCCTTTCAGCCCCTTCCAACACCCCGCAGCCTCAACCGCGCAGACATTTAGACTACCACTCCACACCCTCAATGCAAGGGAAAATTTGTGAAGTGGGCCTCTGGAACCCAGAATCCCCTGATGGATACTGCCTCTGGGCGGATCGTCCTCTTCTTGGATGGGGCTAGAATCAGCCACCTGGAGGGTGCGTGATCCACATCATTGGTGCAGGCTTGGCGGGCTCGGAGGCCGCTTGGCAACTCGCCACCCGCGGCCATAAGGTCCAACTTACGGAAATGCGTCCCGGCCGTACCACCCCCGCCCACACCACGGACCGCGCTGCGGAGATGGTCTGCTCCAACTCCTTCAAGAGTGATGATCCCAATTCCGCCACCGGCATCCTGAAGGCCGAACTGCGCCGCATGGACTCCCTGATCCTGCGCTGCGCTGAAATCACGCGCGTTCCCGCAGGCACCAGCCTGGCCGTTGACCGGGAGGCCTTCTCCAACACGGTTACGCAGGCCCTGCGAAGCCACCCCAACATCCAGTGGGTTGAAGCGGAAGAAGTGGCGCCTACCCTGGAGGAGCCGACCATTCTCGCCACGGGACCACTCACCTCGGAGCCTCTGGCGAACTGGCTCGCCACCCACACCGGCAGTGGGTGTCTCCACTTCTATGACGCCATCGCCCCCATCGTCGAGCGCGAGAGCATTGATATGGACATTGCATGGATGGCTGCCCGTTATGACAAGGGCGGCGCGGACTTCATCAACTGCCCCCTGGACAAGGCCGAGTACGAGGCCTTCCTGGATGCCCTGATCGCCGCCGAACCCGTTCCCCTGCATGATGTCGATACGCCCTACTTCGAGGCCTGCCTGCCCATCGAGGTCATGGCCGAACGCGGCCGCGAAACCCTGCGCCACGGCCCCATGAAGCCCGTGGGCCTCGACAATCCCCGCACCGGTCGCTGGCCCCACGCGGTGGTGCAGCTGCGCCAGGATACGGTGGCCGGCGACCACTTCAACCTGGTGGGCTGCCAGACCCGCCTGAAGTGGGGTGCCCAGCAAGAAGTATTCCGTCTGATTCCGGGCCTAGGCCACGCGGAATTCGCCCGCCTGGGGAGCATCCACCGCAACACCTACCTGCAGGCTCCTTCCCTTCTGGATGCGACACTGGCTGTCAAATCCATTCCCAACCTGTGGATCGCCGGCCAGCTCTCGGGTGTCGAGGGCTACCTCGAATCCGCCGCAGGCGGCCTTGCTGCCGCGTTGTCCGTGGACAGGCTCAGGCGGGGCGAGGCACCTCGGCCCTTCCCCATCGATACCGTCTTGGGCAGCCTCCTCCATTATCTGGCCCATGCGTCCAGCAAGGACTTCGGCCCCACCAATGCCATGCTGGGATTACTCCCGCCCCTGCCAGAAGGGCTGCTGGACCTGCGCGCCCTGAAGCGGGCCGGTGGCACCAAGGCGGTCAAGGCCGCCAAGGGTGCCGTGCATCGCCAGCGGGCCCTCGCCTCCCTTGAGACCTTCCTTCAGGTTCAGCCCAGGTAGTCGAAGAGGTTGGTCTTGGAGACCTTGGACATGGCACTCAGCGTGGCTGACTGGATCGTCTGGTCATTGTTGAACTGGGTCATGGTCCCTGGGTAGTCCGTGGCCTGCAGGTTGTCCTGCAGCCCCTGGAGTGTGACGTTCAACCCGGACAGTGTGTTCTGCATGTCGTTGAGGCCCGCCTGACGACCGCCGACTGTGGCCAGCATCTTGTTCAGGTTGTCGAGGATGCCTGATAGGTTGGCGCCTGCGGACTGGACCAGGGCCTGGTTGTTCGTGGAAAGCCCCGTGCTGAGGTCCGTGACGGTCTTGAAGAGATCCGTGGAGGAGCCCTGACCACCGGCCCCGAAAAACACCGTGTCGCCATTGAGGTTGGTAACCACGTTGGCCTGGGCCGAGATTCCCACGGAGATAGAACCCGAGTTGCCCGCATAGCTGATCGTGTTCGTGGGAAGCCCTGCATCCACGAAGGGAACCGTCTGGGTGTTGGTGCCCGCGAAGATGTATTTTCCCTGCACCTGCGTGTTGCCCAGAGAGAGCAGGCTGGATCGGATGGCATCAACCTCTGGCGCGACGGCCGCCGTGCTGCTGGCGTTGGATCCGCTGGCCGCCGGCATCAGTTCCATGAGCCGCGTGACATCGCTGACCGCCGTGTTGAGGGCTGATTCTGTGGAAGTCAGGTAGTTGGTGGCGGCGCCAGCCTGCTTCAGGAACTGGGTATTCGCGCCGATGGAAGTCCCAAAATCCAGGATCATGGCGGAGGCCGATGGATCGTCTCCCGGGCTCGTGAGCCGGTTGCCCGAACTGATGCGCTGAGTATTTTCATTCAGTCGCGTCTGGGTTCTCTGCAGGTCCAGGAGGCTCTGACGTGACTGGGTGGTGCTGGCGGTTCTCAGGGACATGGTTCACCTGCCTTCAAGGTCATTGGCCGAACTGGGTGACCAGCTGATCGGTTAGCTGGTTGATCACGTTGATGAAGCGGGCGGAGGCCTGGTAGCCGCGCTGCAGGTTCATCATGTTGGCGGCCTCCTCGTCCAGGTTCACCCCGGAGACTTGATCGCGTTGGTTCTGTAGGGCCGCCACCAGATTCTGCTGCGTGGTGCTCTGGGTCTGGTACTTCTGCACCTGAGTGCCCAGGTCACCGACGAGGCTGGCGATGCTGCTGCTGAAGGGGCCCGAATCGCCCACCCCATTCCCGTTGGTGTCCACGGTGTTGGTGGCGCTCTGGAGGTTGGCAATGGCGTTGGCATTCGCATTGTCACCAACGGCACCAGCCGCCCCGGCCGTGGCGATGAGGGATGGATCCCCCACGATGGTTGAATTCACAGAAAGGGAACTCACCATGCCCTTGTAGAAGGTGGCAGCCGTGATGCTCGGCGGGAGGCCGTTGGCACCATTCGCCACGGAGGTCTGGAAGAAGTCCGTGCCGTGGTTGGCGGCGCTGGCGGCGTTGATGCCATAGCCAGTCTGGTGGATCAGGTTGACCTGGCTGGAGATCCCCGCCGCTACCTGGTCCAACTGCCGCTGAAAGCCAGAGAGGATGTTGTCCCGGAGATCCAACTGGGCTCCCAATTGGCCGTTCTTGATGCCCGCTGTTACATCGGTGCCCGTGGGGCCCATGTTGGACATCACGGCGGACATGCCGTCAGGCCCAGCCCCCTGAGCGGCGGATAGGGTGTAGGCATTGCTCCCACTCACCAGAGTGGCGGATCCGGAGTCGATTGTGATCTGGTATTCACCCTTAGAGCCCTCGAAAACATTGATACCCACCAGATTGGACAACTGGTCAGTGAGGGCCTTCCGCTGGTCAATGGCGTCATTGTTGGACCCGACAGGAACCGTGCTGGTGATCTGATCGTTCAACTTGGCGATCTGGCTGGTGAGCGAATTCACCTGGGTGACCAGATCTCCCACGCTCTGATCTGCACTGCGCCTCTGATCATCCAGCATGCTGTACTGGGTCTTGAGGGACGTGATCATAGTCTGGGCTTTGCCGACAACGTTGGTGCGCAGGGCGGAGCTCTCCGGGGATGCCGCCAGATCCTGGAAGCTCTGGAAAAAGGACTGGATCTGAGCCCCCAGGCCAGAACTGCTGGTGTCCCCCAGACTGGTGGCAATGGCATTCACGGTGGAGTAGCGTTGGTCTGCGCCGGTCTGGACGGCGGTTTCCTTGTAGATCTGCAGGTCCAGGAACTTGTCCCGGATCCCCGTGACGGAATTGAGAGAAACACCTGTTCCGAAGTAGACCTGCCCTTGGGCGGTGGCCACATTACTAGAGAGGTCCGCCCGCTGCCGGGTATAACCCGGGGTGTTCACGTTCGCGATATTGTGACCCACCACGTTCAGAGCCGACTGCGAGGCACTCAGTCCCGTAAGGCCGATGTAGAGAGAGGAATTCAGGCCGGGCATGGCTAGACCTTTCCTCGGAGCCTGGGGGCCATGGGAGGCGCCTCGGCGCGGATGCCGTCCCGGCCGTAGACCGGATTCCCAGAAAGGGCCACCAACGTGGCACGCAGGGGCGACTGCAGTCCCATGATTACCGACTGGATGGCAGCCAGGCGCTGCTTCAGGGCCCTGGCCCCGGACTGATCTTCAGGCCAGCCCACCAGCTCGGACAGGCGGATGCCAGCCAGGAGGCTGGCGGGATCGCCGCCTTCCAGCAGCCTCGTCTCGAGCGCGTCGAGAAGTTCAGGCACCGCATGCAGCATGGAAGACCTCCTGGACCTTCTACCGGCAAGGCTCAGGCCAAGAAGTCCAGGTGTGGCTCGGCAGGGCCTGCCGGGGTGCCATCTGGATTGGTTTCAGGAGACTCCTCGGATGCCCCGGTTCCATGCTGCCGGGAGCCCTGGTCTCGAGGGGCCTGGTTCCCCAGCTTCAAGCCGTCGGACTCCCCTACATCCGGGACCTCTTTTTGGGCCTCCGCCAGCTTGGCGTCGAAGGCCTGGCGGCGGGCCTGCTCCCGCTGCACCTGGGAACTGCCATCCATGGCCAGCCGAACCGTCTCGACTGCTGCGGTCTGAAGAATCTGGCGCTGTCCAAGTGGACTGATCATGCCCTCACACGGGCCTCGGGGCTAGGAATGGCGGGGTTGCGCCATGTGTTCCTTGATGAGCCCTGCGGCAACGGCCTCTCCATCGGGGTTGTAAGCGTCTGCATCGATCTGGCTCTTGATGGCTTCCACCTTGTCCGTCCGGATGTCCGGCACCGCAGCCAGGGCCTCCTGGGCCACTGCGACCAGCCGGGCGGCAGAAGAAACCTGGACGGCGTCGGAGCCGGCGGTGGCGCCGACCGGGGCCGGCGAGGCGGTTCCCAAGGACTTGGTCCCCGAAGACACGCTCTGGGTGCTGCCAACACCGCTCGATTTGCCACTGACACGCATATTCACCTCGACAAAGCTCTATCGGCAGTTTGCCAAGAATCTTCAGCGTGATGAGCTTACATTTCCTCTTTGAGGCCCAGGGCCTTGGCCTGGGCATCTGGTTTCACCTGAGTCTGGGACTTGGACCAGGCAGCCTCGAGCTTTGCCGCCAACCCCCAACCCCGCCCGGCCGACACAGCCTTATCCACCACCGCCTGGTCCATGAGGTACTCGTAGGTGGAGCGGGAGCTACCGGAATCGCCCAACAGCTTGGAATGTTCCACGGTCTTCCGCATGCCCTGGAAGAGCAGGTTCATGAGGAGACCCTCGAACTGCTGGGCAGCCTTCGCCGTCTTCTCCTTGGAGTCCGGCAGGGCCGTGGCGCCTTGGGCCTGGCCCAGGGCATCCACGGTGGGAAGCGCAGTGAGGCCCATCAGAGGATCCTCAGCTCGGCCTGCAGTGCACCGGATTCCTTGATGGCCTGGAGGATGGCCACCATATCCCGGGGACTGACGCCCATGCCGTTCAGCATCTCGGCCAGCTTGCCGACACTGACACCCGGCTCCACATTGATGGTCTTGGGCTTCTCCTCCACGGCGGTCACATCCTTCTTGGCGGCAGTGACAGTTTTGCCCTGGCTCAGGGGTGCCGGCTGGCTCACGAGGGGCTTGGAGCTGACCACGATGCTGAGCCCGCCCTGCACAATGCTCACGGCGCCAATGCGGACCTCGGCCCCCAGGATTACAGTACCGGTGCGCTCGTTCACCACCACCCGAGCCCGGGGCTGCAGTTGCACGTTGAGGTTCTCCAAGCGCGCCACCAGCTCCACGGCCCGGCCCAGGTACTCCTTGGGGATCTGCAGCTCAACGGTGCGGGAGTCCAGGGGCTGGGCCAGCTTCTCGCCCAGTTCCTCGTTGATGGCATGCACCACCCGCATGGCCGTGGTGAAGTCGTCCTCCATGAGGGAGTAGCGCAGGGAACCCCGGGCATTGAAGGTACCCCCCACTTCCCGCTCGATGATGGCGCCATCCGGCACCCGGCCTACGGTGGGATGGTTCTTGGTGACAGAATTCCCACCAGAGGAGGCGCTGAATCCACCCACCAGGAGGGGACCCTGGGCCACCGCATAGGTCTGGCCATCGGGCCCCTGCAAGGGGGTCATGAGCAGGATGCCACCCGCCAGCGACTTGGCGTCGCCAGTGCTGGAGACAGTCACATCCAGGCGGGAGCCCGAGCGCCCGAAGGCCGGCAGCTCCGCCGTCACCATCACCGCAGCCACATTCTTCACCTTGATGGTGGCCGCAGCCACGGTCAGGCCCTGGCGTACCAGCATGTTGGCCAGAGACTGAGTGGTGAACTTGGTCTGGTCCTTGTCCCCGGTTCCATCCAGGCCCACCACCATGCCGAAGCCCATGAGCTGGTTGCCCCGGACGCCCTGGAGGTGCGCCACATCGCGCAGCTTGGACTCGATCTTCTTCTCGACCGGCACGAGCTCCGCCCCCATCAGGGTCAGGGCCGCCAGACACATCAACAGCAGGCGCATGGTCGACTCCTAGAAGGGCCAGATGAAGTTGAGCAGGCGGCTGATGTAGCCCGGCTTCAGGGTCTCGTCCACCACACCCTGACCACCGTAGCCAATGCGGAGCTCGGCCACCTGGGAGGAGACAATGGTGTTGGTGCTGTCGAGGCGCTGGGGATCGATCATGCCGGCCACATAGAGCCGCTGGGTCTCATTGTTCAGCTGGATGTCCCGGTAGCCCTCGAAGATCAGGTTCCCGTTGCCCACCACCTTCACCACCCGGGCCGTCACCGAGGTGGTGAAGGTCGCGCTACGGCCGGTGGTGCCCGTGCCCGCGTATTTGTTGGTGTTCGAGGTGGCTTTATCGGAGTTGCTGCTGCCGATGCCCACCGCAGCCAAGGCGCTGAAGAGGTTCGGGCTGCTCCACTTGTTGCTGCCAGCCCGGTTGGTGGTCACGTCGGCCTTGCTGATGGCGCTGGTGCTCTCCGTGATCTTCAGGGTCACCAGGTCGTTCAGCCGATAGGCGCGGAGATCTGCCAGCAGGGGCCGGTCCCGCCACAGGCTGCCCTCGCTCAGAGGTGCTGCAACTGGAGCCTCCTCCACATAGGGAATGGCAGGCTTCTTGGCCAGGTCCGCATCATGCCGCTTCGGAATGGAGCAGCCGACCCCAGCGACCAGCAGGATCATGGGCAGCATTTTCCGCATAGAGCACCTCCACCCAGGGACAGGGCGAAGATGGTGCCAAGCGCTATCCCAGGGCCACCAGGATTCGGTCATGGCCCGCAAAATCCTGATGGATCATGGCTTTGCTCCAGCCAAGCCCCAGAGCCCGGCGGCATAACTCGCCGCCCTGCCCAGCTCCAATCTCCAGGAGGCAGGCCGGGGCCTGCCGCTCCCGGGCCTGGGCCAGGAGGGCCAGGGACAGGGCCAGCCCCCGCTCCGGGGCAAAGAGGGCCGAGGCCGGCTCGAAGGCCAGCTCTCGCTGAAGCCCCGGCTGGTCTGCCGGGTCCACGTAGGGCAGGTTTGCCACCACCAGCTCCAGGGGCTCTGGCACTGGATCCAGGAGGCTGCCCTCATGGAAGGTGATCCGGGCACCCAGGGTCTTGGCGTTCTCCCGAGCCACGGCCAATGCCCCGGGGCTCAGGTCCGAAGCGGAGACCTCCCAGTCCGTCTCCAGGGCCAGGCTGACGGCGATGATGCCGCTGCCCGTGCCCACGTCCACACAGCGACCCACGTTCAGCCGCTTGCCGATATCCAGGGCCGCCTCCACCAAGAGTTCCGTTTCCGGCCTTGGAATGAGCGTGTCGGGACTGACCTTGAAGCGGCGGTCCCGGAATGGGGTCCAACCCAGGATGTAGGCCCAGGGCTCGCCCGTGCGGCGGCGCTGGAGCCAAACCTCCACCTGGGTTGCCACTTCGGGCGGGACCAAACCCCCTTGATGGACGGCCATCCAGCTGCGGGAGCAGCCGAGGCCGTCCTCGAACCAGAGCCCTGCTTCAGCGTGGGCCTCCTCCGGTTCCAGGAAGCCCGCCAGGGCCGCGGCCAGGTCGAGGCGGAGTTGCTGAAAGGTCTGAGGCATCCCCTCAGAGTACAGGGGATGCCTCAGAAAGGGGGCGCTTCGAACTGGGGTAAAACGTCAGGATGTCAGAGCCTTGGCGCGGTCCTGGCTCTGCTGGAGCACGAGTTCGTGGAGACTGCCGCCGTGGCTGTCCATGGTGACCACCAGGGGGAAGTCCTCGACTTCGATGATCCAGAAGGCCTCGGGGCTGCCAAACTCCTCCAGCATCTTCACATCCACCACGCGCTTCACGCGCTCGGCCAGGAGGCTGCCCGCCCCGCCTGTGGCGTGGAGGTAGACGGCGCCGGTCTTCTGGAGCCCCTCGCTGGTCTTCTTGCCCATGCCGCCCTTGCCGATGACGCCACGCACCTTGTAGGTCTCGATGACGTCCGCCTGGTAGGGCTCCTCGCGGATGCTGGTGGTGGGGCCTGCGGCCACAAAGGACCAGGTGCCGTCCTCGTTCTTCTTCACCACAGGACCGCAGTGGTAGATGACCATGTTTTCGAGGATGGGCTTCAGCCACTCGGGCTTCTGCTCTTTCATGAACTTGTGGCCGATGTCGCGGCTGAGGACGACGCGGCCGTTCAGCAACACCTCATCGCCCACCTTGAGCGTGCGGATCTGTTCCTCGGTGATGGGGGTGGTCAGTCGGATCATGGGAGCCTCACAGATCGTAGGAAGGCTGGCTGTTGGCCGCGAGGGTCAGAGTGCCGCGCCGACTGCTCCAGCACATGTAGCTGATGGAGACATAGAAGCTGGCAGGGTGGCGGTACATCTCCTCGGCCATGATGCCGAGCACCGTAGTGTTCCCGCCGTAGCCCATGGGGCCGATACCCAGCGTGTTGAGGTCTTTGGTGAGCTCCTGCTCGAAGGCATCCAGCTTGGGGTCAGCGTTGGCCGTGCCCAGCTTGCGCAGGATCAGCTCCTTGCTCTTCTCGTAGCCCGTGACCCGGTCGCCGCCAATGGCCACACCCAGGATCCCGGGGCTGCAGCCCTGGCCCTGGGCCTTCACCACAGCGTCGATGACGCACTTGCGGACGCCCTTGATGTCACGCCCGGCACCCAGTGCAGCGTCCGGCAGGCGGTATTGGGCCCCCACGTTCTCGCAGCCCCCGCCCTTCTGCATGACAGAGACTTCCACTTCCGGCTTATCCCACTCCTCGAAGTGGATGGCCGGGTGGTGCTCGTGGAAGGGGTCCATGTTGGTACCGCTGTTCTTGCCACTCAGAGATTCCACACAATTGGGGCGAAGCCAGGAGCGTTTGGTCGCCTCGACCACTGCAGCACGGATCTGGGCCTTGGCTGCTTTCTGGCTGAGCCCAAAGGGATGGCGCACCCAGAAGATCACGGAGCCTGTGTCCTGGCAGAGGGGCGTCACCTGGCCATCGGCGAGGTTGATGTTGCGCACCATGTCGTTGAGGGTATTGAAGGCCCGGCTGCCCACTTCCTCGGCATCGCGCCCCTTCACGATGGCCTGGATCACATCCTGGGGCAGGCGGCTGGTGGTGCGCCGCAGCAGCTCCATCACGGGCAGTGAGAGGTCCAGGTTCTTGAGGTCCGCGAGGTCCGCCTTCCAACCCGCAGGCAGGACGGACTTGGACGCCACCACCTCGTTGGAGGTCAGGTTGGGAATGACGCACTCAGACATTTGTCCTCCGGGTTGCAGACCCCCATGATCCGCCCAGCGAAGCTTAGGCTCAAGTGATCAAAGCCCGGTTCGCCCTGGATCGATCCAGGCAATTTTATTAACGCCCCCAGGCGCGACAAAGGGCCAGGGTGAGATCCAGAAGGGGTGCCTCGCTGCGGGAAAGAGCCATGCCCTTGACGTCTTTTTCACACTGGTTCACTCGGGTGAGGAGCCCCTTGACGCCCTTGGCCTTTACCTTGTTAAGAGCTCCCTTGTAGCCATCCAAGAGAAAGGCCTGCCGAGGGGATAGACCCAGGGCACTCAGCACTTCCGGCCCTTTGAGGCCGACAGCCTCGGCCTCAGACAGCCTCACGAGGCGGTCCACCTCGCGTCGGGCCTGACCCAGCAACATTAGCGGCTCGTCCCCGTCCTCCAGAGCCCCCTTGAGGGCCTTGATGGCATTGGCCACGTCGCCCTTCTGCCAAGCACCGGACCAGGCAAAGGCCTTCTGCTCCGCCAGCCGGAAGGTCACCTGGTCCACCATGGCTTCCGAAACCTGGTGATGGTCCGCCAGCAGGTCCAGGACCTCCAGGGCCCGCTTGATGAGGCCGGGGTGGCCGCCCTGGCGCTGAGCCAGCAGGCTCACCGCCGAGCCCTGAAGGCTCAGCCCCATGCGCCGGGCCTCCGCCTCGATGAAGCCGGGGATGTCCCCCGCCTCCATGGCTCCCACCTTGAGGATCCGCCCAGCCTTGGCCCAGTCAGTCCAGGGCTTGGCGCCCAGGGCCTTGCCAGGGGCCGCCGGCAGGCTGGTCCAGGCCACCAGCAATAGCTTCAGGCCCGCAGGCGGCTTCTCCAGGAGTGTCTTGACCGGGGCGGGCAGATCCTTGGTGCGGGTGAACAGATTGTCCGCTGCGGGTACCAGCACCGTACGGGCCTCAGCGCCCAGGGGCGAGGCCTCCTGGAGGGCCGACAGCACCTCGGGCCAGGGGCAGCCCTCGGAACAGATCGTGAGGGAGAAGTCCGCCCATTCGGGATCCACATGCTTGCGTTTCCAGCCCTCCACCGCCTCCCGGCGGCCATCGCCGTCCTCGCCATGGACCAGGGCAAAATCGTGGTTGAGCCAGGCTGCGGGGGCCGCCATCAGTCGGTACCTTGAAGCAGCTGGGTCAGGAAGCTCTCAGCGAAATCATCCGCGAGGCTCTCCAGCACCTGAAGTTCCCGGCTATCGAAGCTGGCGAAATTCTGGTCCACCCGGTACTGGTTGGAGAAGGTGAGGCCCCGCCGCGAAAGCACCACAGCCCCGGTCTGGCCGTCCAGCAACTCCACGCTGGCCACCACCACAACCTCCACGCGGGAGGCGGTGCCGGCGCTGGCGGGAATGCCACCCTTGGTGGTCCCGCTGCCCAGGGTGAGGCCGATGGCCTTGGAGCTGTACGATTCCAGGGTGCCCTGCAGCACCCAGCGAGAGCCTTCCCCCTGGGCCACCAGCCGCCAGGGACTGGCCGCCACCACCCGGTTCTCCAGAGCCCGTGTGAACCGGTCCTCCAACCCCAGACGGGGCGTGAGATTGCGGAACCGTGCCAGGCGGATCGTCTCACCCTTTTTCGCCCAGGCAGTCGTCCGCTGCTGCAGATCCAGACGGTGGTACCCGCAGCCTGAACAAGCGGCGACAAGCAGGGCTACAAGGAAACAGCGGAACACAGAAGGCACAGCGATCACACCGAGGTCACAGAGAAACGGAGGTAGACATTCATGGGTGGTACACACCCACGTAGGGCAGGTTCCTCAGCTTGCCATCGAGGTCCAGGCCATAACCCACGACGAAGTGGTCCTCGATCGTGAAGCCCACGTAGTCCACGGGAACCTGGACCTTGCGGCGGCTGGGCTTGTCCAGGAGGGTGGCGATCTTGAGGCTCTGGGGCTCGCGGTCCTTGAGCAGGTTGCTGACCTTGAAGAGGGTGAGCCCCGTGTCCACGATGTCCTCCACCACCAGGGCGTGGCGCCCACGGATGCTGCGGTCCAGGTCCTTGAGGATATGCACCTCGCCAGTGCTCTCCAGGCCGCCACCGTAGCTGGCGACCTGCATGAAGCTCACGTCGAAGTCGATGTCCATGGCGCGCACCAGATCTGCGAAAAAGGGGAAGACACCATTGAGGAGGCCCACCACCACCAGATCCTTCCCTGCATAGTCCTTCGTCAGTTGGGCACCCAGCTCCCGCACCCGGACCTGGATTTCGGCTTCGCTGAGAAGGGGGGTGATGCGATCGCGCACAGGGACTCCTGGAAGTTCAACGAGGGGATGTAGCATGAAGACCGAAGACTTACATTCAACCCCAGGATGGCTTACCGGGTCCATCTGAGGACGGCGAAATCTCGTTCACCCCCGACGCCGGAGCAGAAGATGATGGCGTCAATCAGCTTGAGTGAGCCCTTCATGACCCAGACGGCCTCCCCGACCGCCGATCGGACCCCCGATCCGGGCTCGCCGTACCATACCGCCGAAGTGCTGGGCTGGGTGGAGTCCGCCCAGCAGGGGGACCAGGCGGCCTTCAGCTCCCTGGTCCAGCTCTTTTCCCGGGACGTCTATGGCAAGGCCTTTTCCATCCTGAAGAACCACCAGGACGCCGACGATGTGGTGCAGGAAACCTTCATCCGGGTCTTCCGCGCCCTGCCCGGCTTCCGCTTCGAGTCCTCCTTCCGCACCTGGCTCATCACCATCGCCACCCGCCAAGCCCTGAACTACCGGGAGCGGGTCGCCACGGACCACGACAGCCTTGAAGGCCCCGAAGGCACCACCCTCGAGCACCCTGCCCTGCGGGTGGAAGAAACCCAGGTCGCCGCCGTTCTGGACCTGGAGGCCAGGCGCCTGCTGCGCGAGGCCCTGCCGAACCTGCCCAGGCGCCAGAAGGAAGCCCTCACCCTGAAGCTCCAGCACGACTGGAAATACGAACAGATCGCCCAGGCCATGGGCACCTCCGTGGGGAGCGTGAAGGCCCACATCTTCCATGCCATCCAGAACCTGACCCGCCAAGTGAAAGGAGGCCGCCGATGAACGAGGTCCTTCTTCCCGTCCCCGAAGCCTGCGCCACCACCCTGGAGGCCCTGCTGCTGGATCCCTTGGATCCGGGCCGCCCTGCTGAGGCACACCTGCGGGCCTGCCCTGCCTGTGCCGAGGCACGCGTGACCTATCTGGCCCAGGAGGAGGTTCCAGTGGTCCTGACCCCGGCAGGCTACTTCGAGCGCCTGCCTGAGCGCCTGCTGCGGAAGCTCCCGGCCCGCCCCGCCCTGCACCACCGCATCCGCCCCTTCACCTGGGCCGTGGCCGCAACCCTGTTGCTGGCCGTGGGCGCCGGGGCCTTCTGGGCGGGCCAGGCCAACCGCACCCCCCTGGTGGAAGCGGCGCTGCCCCATCCCGCCGAACTGACGGAGCCTGCCGATGTCCCCTTCCAGGATCATGAGGAAGAAGCCGCCCAGCTCCAGACTCTGAACCCGGAAGAAATGTCCGCTCTCCTGAAGCGCCTCGACACCCCTTCCGCCCCCACCCGGTGATTTCGAGGCTGCCATGATCCGTCCCCTGCTTCTGCTGTCCCTGCTGGCCATGGCCACCCTGCCTGCCTGGGCCCAGGCGGACGAGGCCCAGCCCCTGGCCCGGTTCCGCATGGATCAGCTGCAGCAGACCGTGGGACTCCCAGAGCCCCAGGCCCGGCTCGTGGTGGAGCGCTGGTCGCGCTACGACCGGGAGCTCTTCGACAAGACCCACCAGATCCAGGCCATCCGGCGCCAGTTCAGCGACATCCTCCTGGGCCCCGGTACCGAGGAGGACAAGAGCCTGAAGGTGCGCCCCCTGCTGGACCAGTTCGTGGACTTGAGGCGCCAGCAGGTGGAGCTGAAGCAGAAATTCGAGGACGACATCCGGGCTCGGCTCAGCCCCTCCCAGCAAGTCCGCCTCATCCTCAAGGTGGAGGAGATGCAGCGGCGCATGCTGGAGGCCCTGCGCCAGGGCAACACGGAGCGGACTGAGCGCAAGGCCATCCGTCGCGGACGAGTGCAGCCCTAGCCCTGGGGCGCTTCCAGGATCACGGGGATGACCAGGGGCCTGGCCTGGGTGGTCTTGCGGACGATACGACGCAGGGCCAGCCGGATGGCGTCCCGGACGGCCTCACCATCCTTGCGGAGGGCCGGAGGCAGCTCCTCGTAGGCCTTGCGGGCGACGCCCGAAAGCAGATCGCCGTAGGCCTCATCATCCGAAAGCATGACGAAGCCTCGGCTGAGGATGGTCGGGTCCGCCGCCAAGTCTCCCGTCTGGGCATCCACCAGCAAGGTGGCAAAGACAACGCCATCTTCCTGGAGGATGAGCCGGTCCTGCACCACCCGGGCATCCACCATGTGATCCACACCTTCGTGCACGAAGCACTTGCCCACAGGCACGGTGCCAGGCATGTCCACGGTACCGTGGGTGAAGAGGCGCAGGCAGAGACCGCCGTCCAGGAGGGAGATGCGATCCGCCTTCCAGCCCAGTTCCGCGGCCAGCTTGCCGTGGGCACGCAGGTTTCGGTAGGTGCCATGGACCGGCACCATCTGCTTGGGCCGCACAGCCTTGATGAGGTCTGCCAGCTCTTCGCGGCTGCCATGCCCCGAGGCGTGAACCGGACCCAGCCCCTCGGAAGAGGTCTCGGCACCCAGGCGCTCCGCCACATCCAGCATGCGGGAGATGGCCACCTCGTTGCCGGGGATGGCCCGGGCGCTCACCACCAGGCGATCGCCGGGGCTCATGGGCAGGCCCTTGACCTCCCGACGCAGCAGGCGGGCCAAGCCGCTCATGGGCTCACCCTGGCTGCCCGTGCAGAGCACCACCAGATCCCTAGAATCGAAGAGGTGGGCGTCCTTGACGTCGATGAGGATGTCGTCGGGCAGGTCCAGGAGCTTCAGGGATCTGGCCAGGTTGATGTTCCGGTCCAGGCTGCGGCCCAATACCACCACGTGGCGGCGAAACTCCCAGGCCAGATCGATGATCTGCTGGAGCCGGTGGATGTTGGAGCTGAAGGTGGTGATGAAGAGGCGGCCCTTGGTCTGCTCGAAGGCGGCCTCCAGTCCCTCGCGGCACGCGGATTCGGAAGGCGAGCGCCCAGGACGGCCCACGTTGGTCGAATCCGCCATGAGCAGGCGCACGCCCGCATCGCCCAGCTCCGTCAGGCGCGCCATGCCCGTGAAGCGGCCATCCAGAGGATCCGGATCCAGCTTGAAATCACCCGAGTGCACCAGCACCCCCTGGGGCGTGTGGAGCACCAGGGCACAGGCATCCGGCAGGCTGTGGGTGACCGGAATCCACTCGGCCTCGATTTCTCCATCGCCCACCTTGACCCGGCCGTAGTCCTTGACCTGGTGCAGCAGGGAGAGGTCCAGGTCATGCTCCCGGAGTTTGCCTTCCAGGATGCCCAGGGTGAAGGCCGTTCCATACACCGGCACAGGCCAGCGGCGGAGGAAGTAGGGCAGCGCCCCGATGTGGTCCTCATGGCCGTGAGTGAGCAGCACCGCCTGGATGCGGTCCGCGAAGGGTTCCAGGTAGGCGAAGTCCGGCACGATAGAGTCGATGCCCGGCTGATCGTCCGAGGGGAAGAGCTGGCCGCAGTCCACCAGGAAGAGGCTCCGGGCGCTGTGCACCACCAGGGCGTTCATGCCGAACTCGCCCAGACCTCCGATGGGAATGAGCCGCAGCTCGTCTTTGGCGGGCGCCTGTTCCCAGGCTTTGAATTCAGGCAGGACGGACATCACGATGGGAACACCTCCGGGTGTTGAATCAGTAGCAGACGGGTCGCTTCAAGCCACGCCGCAGGCGCGATCACTTCGGCCCGCAGGGCCGAAGCCAGCCCCACGTTCGTGAGTGCCTCCACCCCCAAAGTCCCCTGCCAGTTGTTGGCCAGGGTCTTGCGCCGATGAGCGAAGGAGCGGTGCAGTACCAGCAGCAGGGCCCGCCGCTCCAGGAGGCTGGGCGCATCGGCCCGGGGCTCGAACTGGACTACGGCAGAGTCCACCTTGGGGGCGGGACGGAAGGAGCCCGGGCCCAGCTTCACCAGGCGCGTGAGCTTGGCGCAGAGCTGGGCCAGCACCGAGAGAGGACCGTAGGCCTTGGTGCCCGGCACGCCCATGAGCTTCTGGGCCACCTCCAGCTGGAACATGAGCACCATGCGGTCCCAGGCCAGGCCCTCGGTGAGCAACCGGGCCAGGATGGGCGTGGCCGCGTTGTAGGGCAGGTTGCCGATGACCGACCAGGGCTCCCCCGAGGGCAGTGGGATCCGCACGGCGTCACCCTGGAGCAGGTGGAAGTGGGCCTGGTTTCTGAAACGGTCCGTTAGCAGCTCACAGGCCTCGGGATCCAAGTCCACGGCCCAGAGGGGACGGCCATCCGCCAGCAGGCGCTCCGTGAGCACGCCGGGCCCCGGGCCGATCTCCAGCAAGCGCGGAGCCGGGGCCGCCAGGGCCGCGGCCACGATGGTGGAGATGGCTCCCTCGTTCACCAGGAAGTTCTGTCCGAAGGCCTTTTTAGGGCGAAGGCGGGCGAGGGGGGAAGGATCTGACACACCCCAGAGTACCACCTTCGCCCTCAGCCCACGAAAAGGGGCCCTTGCGGGCCCCTGAGGGATTCGGATGATTGGACCGCTCAGCGCACAATGCGCCAGCTGCGGGGGGCGAAGGCCGTGGTGCCGCCGGGCATGACATAGCTGCCGATTTTCACGTTCCCGGTGCCGTCTCCGGCCGCTGATCCTGGATCCTGGCCGCTCTGGAGGATGAGGCGGCTGCCTACGGCCGTGAGGTCCCCGGCGAGGTTGGCCCAGGTGAACACGGAGCCGCTGCAGGCGGCGGAGCTGGTGTCATTGGAGGTGGAAGTCTTGCCGCCCGCGAACACGGGGACCAGCGCATCGCACATGCGGTAGGTCGTGGTGGTGCCGGATCCCGCGCAGCTTGAGTTGCTGCCTGTCGTCAGCGGAGTGAAGCAGGAGAAGACCAAGCCCCCATTCACCACGAGGGGTGACAGGTAGGCCTTGGGGTAGAGCATGTGCGTGCCGAGGTTGGGGTCCACGTTCGGCCCGCCAAAACGTAAGTAGTAGCCAAGGTAACCGTTGCTCCCCAGGTAGCTGGTGGTGCCAACCAGGGCCGTGGAGGTCTGGTCCGAAAGCAAGGTGTCGGTGACAGGGGTGGTGTCCACATTGGTGGGCAAGGGCGTCGGCAGGTCAGCGCTGTCCTGACGGTCGAAGATCATGACCTGGCGCAGGGAGGCGGAACTGACGGTCTTGGTGGTGCCCAAGTCCATGGGGTCGTTGCGGTCGCCGGTGCCGAAGGTGACGCCCACCACGGGTGGAATCATATTCGGGGCATTGGTGGACGAGGAGGGCCGCCGGAACTCAGGAATGGCCTTGGGAACCCGGAAGGCCACCGGAGGGGCGGTGATGGGAGCGGCCGAGGTGACCAGGCCCGAGGTAAGGGTCGTGACCCCCTTGTAGATCCACCGAATGCCCGGGTGGGCAGGCTGATTGCCTGTGTCGGCGCTGCCGTCGGTGGTCCACTGGTCGATATTGGAGCTATCCACACGCCAGTTCACGGGCGAGGTGGTCAGCTTCTTCATGGAGCCCAGGGCATAGACCCCGCCGAACTGGTCGCTGAAGTAGAGGCGCTGGGCCCGGCTGGTCCCGGTAAGGAACTGGAAGGGGAAGGCGCCCGCAGTGATGGAACCGATGTTTGGGAAGGCCGTGGCCAGGGCAGGCGTGTTGATGAAGTCGTATTTCTTGACGATGGCCCCGGTGAGGACATCCAAGGCCAGGAGCGACCGCCCCAGCTTGACATTCAGGCTGCCCGTGATGTTCTTCGAGTCGAGGATGTTATCGCTGTAACCGCCACCCAGGATCACGACATCCTGCACCGTGGGGGGGGTGGTGGCACCCACTTCGACCGCGGCCAAGCCGATGGCAGAGGTGGCCAGACCCATTGTCTTGATGGTGGCATCCGTCGAGGTATTGGGATTCAGTACCCAGGCCAGTCTGGGGGCATAGGGATTCAGGGTATCAAAGGCGTAGTAGCTCCGGCCCCCCTTGCGCAGCCCGAAGATGACCCGGACCTTGTCGGCGCTATCCACCCGGAAGTTGCCCACCCCGCCAGAAACCGGTGCGTCATTGAAATAGATCGTGGGGCTACCGTCCACCGTGTAGACATGGAGCGTGGGGTCCCCACTCTGGAGCTGGATCAGCTTGGACACGTTTGGACCGGCAGTCGGATTCAGGAATTCCGAGGGCAGGAAGGCCCAGAGTTCCTCCATTTGGGCGTGAAGCACGCCAGTGCTGTCCAGTCCGCTGATCACGCCAAAGGCGTGAAAGAGACCCTGGTTATCGCCCACGAAAACCACGTGGAAGCGGGCATCGGTGGCATAGGCCTGACCCGAGGCATAGGAGCCGTTCCAGGCGCTCAGGAGCGTTGTCTGGAGCTGGGAGGAATCATATTCCACGGCCGCGGGGGAGCTGTTGACGATGTCTCCCATCATGTCCGTACGCTTCCCGGTTTTCGTGGTCGGGACAGTGGCGTCGTTTTGGGCCGAGGTACCGGCACCCTGAAGGAACCGGATAAGCTTCAGGGCACTCGGGGTATCTGGTGTGCCCATGACCGTGTTCGTAAAGGTCGAGATGTTCGACTCACTGAGCAGGTTGGCAGTGCCCAGAACCAGGCCAGCCCCGCCCAGGACCGGCTCGGTGCCGGGGACCACCGTGTAGATCTTCCGGCTGGCCCAGGGATAGCTGTTGGAGTAGATCGTATTGTAGGCCGATGCCACGGCGTTGTTGGCATTGATGTCCGTAGCCCAGTTGCCGGACTTGTCCTTGATGCCCACCGTGCCATCGGATTGAAGCCCCAGACCCGCCATGAGCAGGTCACCCTTCCAGATGGAACCACCGCCCTGACCGTCATTGGAGGTCTCGAAGCGGCCCAGGAAGGCACGACTGCCCAGGCTAAGGCCCACCAGCGGAGCCGAAGGAGCCGTGATGCCCGCATTGCCGGAAACCACGCGGGCCATGATGGTGTTGAGGCTCTTGACCAGGTTGGTGGGCGAGGCGGCGTCGAAGAAGTTTGTCTGGCCGCCGCCGGTGGTGATGCCATAGGCCACGGCCGTGGTGATGTCGAAGCCCTGTTTACTGGGATCTCCGAACAGGGCCGCCTTGAGGAGGGCAGACTTCCCGCCAGCAGCGTCAGTATTGGTGCCACCCAGGCACAGACCCACGGTCATGGTGGTGATCTTGCGCGCGGGACTGGCATTGCGGCCCGTCACACGGTAGGGAGCAAAGGAAGACGGGTTCACGCCGGACGAACTCGAAGTGGTCGTTGCAGTCCCCGTGCCATGCGCGGCCACTGCGGCAAAGCTCCAGATATTCCAGTTGGTGCCGCCAGCATTCAAATTGCCATAGGTGGTCGGATTCAGGTCCGTCTGGATGGCCGCTTCCGTAGTCCAGGCCCCACCTCCGGAACTCGGCATCGGGGATTCGTTGGCCACGCCATCCGTGAAGAGGATGATCCAGGAGCTGCGGCAAGGGGGCGGATTCTCGCCGGGTCCCAGACCACTGGGGGGCACGGTCTTGGCTGTACTGGCTGAATCAAAAATACTGGTGCCGGTTTCCGCCATCTGAGCCAGGCAGTTGGACATGGCTGCGGTCAGGGGGGTGCCACCACTGGGCACGCGGGTCTGGAGGTTGGTCACCGAGGGGTCCGAGGCCCCCGAACTGAGCGCCTTCTTGAGGAGGGTCAGCTCACGGTTGGTGTGGGTACCCCAGGTGCCATAGTTGGTGGATTTTGGTTTGGCCGAGTTGTCCTCGGAACTATCCAGGAAACGGTAGGCCCACCAGACCCGGTCGCGATTGCCGAACCAGGCCGAAAGAACGGCCTTCTTCAGCGTGCTGGCGCGTGTGCCCGTAGGAAGTCCGTTGGCAAAGACCGTGGCGCTGTTGGTGCCGGGAATGATGAACTTGCCTGCGGCGAGAGATTTGCCAGCATCATCGGTATAAAGACCCGTGGCGCCGCCTGTATTGTCGTTACCCGAGGCGCCCTTGGTGTCTGTGCCCCAGAAGATCCAGTAGAGGTAGTCGGTGTTGAACTTCATGAGGGGATCGCTGGTGTTGTTGATGGCACTCACGAAATTGGTGAGGGTCGCGTAGCTCTTGTAGGCCGTGTCGTAGGGGATGTAGTTGTTGGTGGCCCCGATGTCAGGATCTGCCACGCAATCAATAAAGGTCGGAGTCCCCAGGTTGGTGGAGGTGGGCGCCAAGGTGGGGCTCTTGTGGATGGTCCAGGAGAAGGGGAGGTCGATGGTACGGGTGTAGGAGACGCTGCTGATGGTCTTGGTCCAGGTCATGCGCGCATGGGTGGCCGTCTGGATGGTGGCCAGGGTAAGTGGCGCGGCGAGCTGAGTGCCGGTGTAGTCCACCAGGAAACCCGAAATGGTGCCGAGGTTGGTGGAGGTGTAGCCCGTGTAAGGCGCGATGGTGACGGTGTTGGTGTTGGCCGTCACCTGAAAGACCTGGTCGTCATTGTCTGCCTGGGTGATGGTCGTCAAATGGGTCTTGTAGCCCACGTTGGTCCAGAACTTGGTATGCCAGAAGAGCGCGGACATGGAGCCGGAGAAATCGAACATGGTGATGATTTCCGGTCTCACGGCGCCACTCTTGTAGACGTCGAGAACGTCGGTGGCGGTAGCCAGATTGGGGTCCACCTGGGCCTGCAGGGCAACGACAGACAGGAGACTGAGGAACAGGCTCTTCACCCGCTGCATGGACCTAATTCGCATGAAATCCTCCCGAGAAGGGAATGAAAAACCGAAGACCTGTTGAATGATCCGTTCGTGCCGTGGCGTCCCGCTCAGTTCGGGAAGGTGGCGATCAGTTCCCGCTGGGCCTGATAGGTCTGGGCCAGGGGAGCCGTGGGCGTGGCCTTCCCCGTAGCCAGCACCCGCCAACCGACGGCGTTGCTGGCTCCAGCGCCACCCTTTTTGTAACCAGAGGCGGCATTGTTGTCTGATGAGGCGCCGCCAGTGCTGGAGTTGCCCCAGCCCGGTCCCAGATAGCGAAGTTCCAGATCGAACTGCTGGGTGGAGTTGGCGCTGCCCCCATTGTTGAGGGTCATGGTGGAATCCGTGCCCGCCAGGATGGTGATGGGAAGCCCGGTGTTCACGCCGGTCATGGCACTGGTGATTCCATTGACCAGGGTGGTTTGCCCTCCGGTCGGAGCAGCCCCCGCATAGCTGGCGCTGTTCAGGTAGCCCTGACCCCAGACGACAACCCAGTCCAGCCCGGCATCCGCAGCCGCCGAAGCCTTCTCGCCCTGGACGACCGTGCCGCCCATGGAGAGTTCGCGGATCACGTTGCGGCTCATGCTGAATGTGGCGGCACCCATGACGGACACCAGGATCAGGGCCAGCAGGATGGTCAAACCACCCTGCTCATTGGGACGGCCATTCGCGGAAGGAACTTTGAGCATGCTGGGCCTCACTATGAATATCCGAGGTTTCTGGGCGTCACCAGCAGGGTCTGGGTGCGGCGGACGTAGCCGGCAGTCCCATTGGTGGTGCTCTCGGTGCGGGGGGCCGGGGAGCGAGATGTCACATCCATCCGGACCAGGAAGGGGTAGGTCCTGAACCATAGAGGATTCGAGGCATTTCGGGCCGGCGTACCTGCGGCGCCCAAGGGCGCCAGGGCGGTGCTGATGTTGGTTACGATGTCATCCCAGCTGGCGGCGGCGGTCCTCCGCCAGTTCGTTCCGCTATCAAAGCTCAGGTCGATACGGAGCCCATCGATATTCTCAGCGATGATCTGGAAGGGAATGGCGGGAACGGCCTGGCCGGGGGCCACCATCCAGGTGATCAGCCCACCGCCAACGGGGTACGGCGTCTGCTGGCGTACCAGGCAGGGAACCTTGATTGCCGCGTTAGCTGGGTCCGTGGCCAGGGGCTGGATCGAATAGCGGGTGACGACACTGGGACGATAAAAGGCCAGGGGAACCCCGGCGACATGGGTCTTGGTGCCGGGGACGATGACCTGGTAGATCCCACCGGCGTTCTGGGCCGTGACGGTGGCGGTCAGGTCAGCCACCACGGTGGTTCCAGCAGCGCTGGCGATGATGAACTGTTCAAAATTTCCATCGAGAACGGCCACGATGTCACCGGCCTGAACATCTGTGAGCGTCCCGCTCAGCATGGACAGGGTCAACGTCGTGGAATTGAGGGAAGTCAGGGTGGCCTGGATGGGCAGGGACAGGTCACTCACGTACTGCAACTCATCGGGACTGATCTGAGTGGTCACCAGGGCCCCAGCTGGATTGCTGGGATCGGGTCCCGTGATGTTCAGGGCCGACGGACTGGGCAGGATCATGAAGGGTTCCTGGGTGCCCGAAGTCACGGAGAAGGCACCCCAGGCAGGGTTGTTGAATCCGACGAAAGCAAAATAGCCAATGGAGGCCACGTCGTCCTGCAGCGTGGTCAGGGCCCAACGCCCCTGCCGCTGGGTGGAGATGGAGTCATTCACCCGCTGGAACCCGGCCAGGTTGGAGGAATAGACCCGCAGCATCCCTGCCGATAGGATGCCAATGAACAGCATGGCAACCAGCATCTCGAGGAGCGAAAAGCCCCTAGAGGCCATGGTCTTCCGCCTGAAGGTTCGAAGCGACATGGCAGGACTCCTAATACCGGATCAGGCGACTCAAGGACAAGGTCGACTGGGGCACGGCGACCCCGGCCGCATTCGTGGCCTGGTCCTGCCAACTCACAGTCACCACAAATTCCCTGAGATTCATGTTGGTGATGGGCGTCTGTGTCCCGGGTCCACTGGCGACTGCGCCGTTCCGTGTCCAGGCCACGGTGAAAACCGTGGCAGGGTCGTTGACGACCAGGGGCAGCCCGTTGACGTCAAAGCTGCCGAAACTTCCGGTTGGAGTGGCGCCGGTGTACTTCCGGGTGACGGGGTAGGTCGGGTTGGCCGTGGTGCCGAGGATGCCAGCCGCGTAATTCCAGGAAGTGCTCCCCTCAGCTTGGATGGCGCTCATGCAGCCCTCAGCCAGGGACGTGGCCGTGAAGCGGTTCCGGCCACCGGTATTGCTACGCAGGGTGGAGACCTGAAGGGCAGCCAAGCCCAGGAGGCCAACCCCGAAAATGAAGGCGGTCATCATCAGTTCGACCAGGGAGAAGCCAGTTTGACGAGCGGCTCGGGATCGCATGGGATCTCCTAGAGCCGCTGCCAGGCGGAGGTGGCATCGCCGGCATTGGCCTTGTAGAAGGCATGAATGCCATTGGCCCGGGTTACGATCACCAGCCCCACGGGGGCGCTGGCATAGCCCGCGCCATTGCGCATGCCGCCGACGTACACGTAAAAATCCCCATTAGGCCGCCCAGAGGAATCGAAAAAAATGATGGGGTGAGTCGTGCCTTGGAATACGTTTCCGGTCGCGCCCGGCGGAGTGTTGTTGGTGAAGAGGCTCCTGATGGCAGGCACTCCGCCCGCCAGGGCATCCGGGGTTGGTGCGGTTTGGGCGTAGACGGGCCAACCGGCGTTGTCGATGCCAGAATAGTGAGTGGCGTCCTTCCCGGCCGCCATGCGCTCCCACTTGGTGAAGGCCTGATTTGCCGGAGCGGGAATCATATCGCCCTGGGTCGGGAAACTGATGGTGAGGGTGGCCTGGGTTCCGGTGGTCGTGAGCGTCACTGTCCGTCCAGTGGCCCGGGCCGTGGAGCGGGCATCGGAGAAGACGCCCACCAGGCCATTAAGGGTGCCCTTGACGGAAGCGGCTTGGGAGGGGCTGTACCAGGCCCCAGTAGCAGCCGCCACGATGCCGACGATGACCAGCACCACCATCAACTCCAATAAGGAAAACCCTCGGGCTGAGCGGGTCATTGGCTTTCTCCCAGGAACGACCCCCATAGAATCGGCCATTCCCAGGTTAAATAAAATTTTATCTAATTATTGATATATATTTGTTTAAATAATTTGTTTTGAAAAATTATGAAAGAATTTATGATAATTGTGTACTTTTTATACACTATCCGAACTGGAGGGGATCTCGATCCACCTGGATGATCCCCGAGGGCGGCAGGGGATGGCGGGCCAGGACTTCGCTCAGGGCGCCCCGGCCCCCCTTCAGCAGCAGGTGCATCCGCCAGCGGTCCTTCACCCTGGGCACCGGCGCCTCCAGGGGGCCTAGCACCCTCAACCCCGGCACCGAGAGCCGCTGCCGGAAATCCTCCAGGGCCGCCCTGGCTTCGGGCAGAGTGTCGGCCTCAGCCCGGTAGAGAGACAGTGCCGTGAAAGGGGGATAGCCCAGGCCTTCACGGAAGGGCAGCTCTGAGGCGGCAAAGCCCTCGAAGTCCTGGCCCAGGGCGTGGGTGATGGCGGGGTGGTCAGGGGAGTAGGTCTGTAAAATCACCCGGCCCGGCCACTCAGCTCGGCCGGCGCGGCCCGCCACCTGCGTGAGGAGCTGGAAGGTGCGTTCGGAGGCCCGGAAGTCAGCCACTTTGAGGCCCTGATCGGCGTTGAGCACACCCACGAGGGTCAGGCGCGGGAAGGTGTGGCCCTTGGCCAGCATTTGTGTGCCCACAAGAATGTCCACCTCGCCCAGTTCCGCCGCCAAGAGGCCCGCCTCCAGAGAGCCCCGCCGCCGAGTGGTGTCCCGGTCCAGGCGCAGGATGCGGGCCGTGGGGAAGAGCCGGTTCAGGTGCTCCTCCACCTGCTCCGTGCCTTCGCCCACACCCCGGAGATGCTCGGCGCCACAGTCCGGGCAGGCCTCGGGGGGCACGGTCTCGTGGGCACAGAGGTGGCAGCGCAGGCGGAAGTCACCCCGGTGGTAGGTGAGCGAGATGGCGCAATGGGGACAGCCCAGGGTCTTGCCACAGGCCCGACACATCCAGAAGTTTTCATAACCTCGGCGGTTCAGCAGCAGCAGGGACTGCTCGCCCCGGGCCAGGACGCCCGTGAGGGCCTCCAAGAGCACCGGCGAGAGGATCACCTTCTTCCGCAACAGACGATACACATCCCGCAGGTCCACCACCTCGACCGAGGGCAGCGATACACCCACGGGCCGCAGCCTCAGCTGTAGCAGCCGGTAGCGGCCCGCCTTGGCGGCCTTCCAGCTCTCCAGGCTGGGCGTGGCGCTACCCAGCACGATGGGGCAGCCCTCCAGCTGGGCCCGCTTGATGGCCAGGTCCCGGGCATGGATGCGGGGGTGCTCTTCGGACTTGTACGAGCCCTCGTGTTCTTCATCGACGATGATGAGGCCGATGTCCCGCAGGGGCGCCATCACCGCGTTGCGCACGCCCACGAAGAGATCCGCCCCGTTGAAGAGGAGCCGCACCACGTCGCCGTGCTTCTCCCCAGCGTTGAGTCCCGCATGCCCCACGGCCAACCTGCCCGGGAACCGGGCCTCCAGGCGGTCCAGCAGACGCCCTGTGAGGCCGATCTCCGGCACCAGCCACAGCACTCGCTTGCCCGCAGCCAGCACCTGCTCCGCCAGGGCCAGGTAGACCTCGGTCTTGCCCGACCCTGTGACACCCTGGAGCAGGTGCACTGCGAAGGCACCCAGGGACACAGCCTCGAAGGCCGCCTGCTGTTCATCGCTGAGCACCACGGTGCGGTCCACGCCAGCCTCACGCTGCTGGGCGAGCAGGTCCACCCGCTTCAGGCGCTGAACCAGACCCCGTTTTTCCAGAGTCCCCAGGACAGAGGTGCCCACGCCCGCAGCTTCCAGAAGTTCAGGCTCCATGAGGGAACCGCCCGCCTCCTCCAGCGCCAGCAGCAACTTGGCCTGGGCGGGCGTCACCCGGGGCGGATGGGGCGCCCCCGTGAGGCGCACCTCGGTGAAACCTGCTCCCCGAATCATGGTGCGGTGCAGGAGGGTGGGCAGCAGGCTGGGATCCCGGTGCCAGGCCTCGCCCAGCTCCGCCAGCACGTCCCAGGCACCCCGCTCCCGATGGAAGGACAGCTTCTGGCCATCCTCATCCGCCTCCCAGTGAGGCAGCAAGGCCTGGGGCAGGCTCAGGGGCAGCAGGTGGGCTTCCAGGCAGCCGTAGTACCGGGCCGCAAAGGCCTGCAGCTCGCGCAGCTTGGCAGGCAGCAGCGGGAACGGGTCGATGACCGCGTCGATGGGCCGCAGCTTCGCTGACGGGGGCGTGGGTTCCAGGCCCATGCACAGCCCCACGGCCAGGCTGTTCCGCACCCGCACCCGCACCCGCACGCCTGCGGGGAGGCCCTCCGGCGCCAGGTAGGTGAGGGGAGGCAGGGGGCGGTTCAGCTGGATACGGGTGGGGACGAGGTTCATCAGTGGCCAGGATACACTTGGCGGATGCTGGTCCTGGGCCTTGAATCCTCCTGCGACGACTGCTCCGCCGCCGTGGTGGAGGAGACGGCCTCTGGCCCGATCCTCCACTCCCTGGTGCGGGAGAGCCAGGACGCCATCCACGGCCCCTTCGGTGGCGTGGTGCCCGAACTGGCGGCCCGGGAGCACCTGCTGCAGGTGCGGGCCACCATGGCGGGAGCCCTGGCCCAGGCGGGCCTGGGCTTGCAGGACCTGGATCGCATCGCCGTGACTCGGGGCCCCGGCCTGGTGGGCAGCCTGCTCGCCACCTTCAGCGCCGCCAAGGCCGTGGCCTGGCACCAGGGCCTGCCCTGGGTGGGCGTCCACCACCTGCTGGGTCACCTGAATGCGGCCCGCTTTGGCGCCCCGGACCTGCCCTTCCCGGCCCTGGTGCTGCTGGTCTCTGGTGGCCATACCCATCTTTACCTGGCCCAGAACTGGACCTCCCTCCAGCTGCTGCAGAAGACCCGGGACGACGCCGCTGGCGAGGCCTTCGACAAGACCGCCCGCATGCTGAACCTGGGCTACCCCGGCGGTCCGCTGGTGGACGCCTGCGCCCGGAGCGCGGCCCGCCGCGCCGAGCCCTTCACGCCCCCGAAATTCCGGGACGGCAAGGCCTCCTGGAGCTTCTCGGGCCTCAAGACCGGCGTGAAGCTCCGGGTGGAGCGCAACCCCCGCCTGGCCCAGGCTGGGGCAGTAGACCCTGAAGTCCAGGGCCTCTGCCGCAGCCTCCAGGAGGCCATCTCTGCTTGGCTTCTCAAACCTGTGGCCACCCTGGCCGCTGAGCACGGCGCCCGCAGCCTCATCATCAGCGGCGGCGTGGCCTGCAACAGCACCCTGCGCGAGGATGCGGCCCTGCTGGCCCAGCGCCTGGGCCTCCGCCTGGCCCTGCCCGAGCCCCGACTCTGCACCGACAACGGCGCCATGATCGGTGCTGCCGGCGCCCTGCTGCCCGTCGAGACCGATCCCTGGGGGCAGAACGCCGACTCGGACCTGAAGCTCGGAGGTTGACATGGAAGTGACCCGCGAAGACGTTCTCCGCTGCGCGCGCCTGGCCCACCTGAGCCTGCGCGAGGATGAGGTCGAGCCTATGCGCGAGGCCATGGCCCGCATGCTGAGCCACGCGGCAAGCCTGGACGAGCTGCCCCTGGATGGCGTGGAACCCATGCTCATGGGCCTGGATCGCCACCTGCCCCGCCGCGAGGATGAACCCCACAGCACTTTCACTCAGACCGAGGCCCTGGCCAACGCGCCTCAGCAGGAGCGTGGGCAGTTCGTGGTGCCGAAGGTGCTCTAAAGAACACGACAACCGCAGAGGTTCAGGAGGAAACCGAGAGCGCTGAAAAGAACCTTCTCTTCTCAGCGCTCTCGGTCATCTCAGTGATCTCTGCGAAATTCGTTGCCCTTAGAAACTGTACCGGATGCCCACGCGTACGGAGCGCGGGGCCTGGAAGTAGAAGCCGTGTTTGTAGTTGGGGTTGGTCTGGCCGATGTCGCCCTGGGCGAAGTTGTAGCGCTGGTCCACCACGGTGGCTGTCTGGGAGTCCAAGAGGTTGGTCACCTCAAGGACGAAGTGGAGGCTCTGCTTCTTGGTCACTTTCAGGGCATAGGCCAGATTCACATCCAGGCGGGTGGTGTTGGGCGACCAGCCCTCGGTGCCCCGGTCCTTGAGGAAGAGTTCATAGCGGCCATAGCCGTTGTGGTAGCCCAGGCGGCTGATGGGGGTGCCGCTCTGGAAGACAAAGTTGGCACCCAAGCTGATACCGGAATCCCACTCGTAGGAGCCGTTGGCCTTGAACTGGTGGGTGCGGTCGCCGCTCAGGAGGCCGTAGCTGTTCACGATGAACTCGGGCAGGTCGAAGGCGGCATTGATGTTGGGATCCAGCTGTCCGGTACCATCAGCCCCGCCGATGCCCTGGAAGGCACCTTCGTAGTTGCCCTTCAGTTCGCTCCAAAGGTAGCTGAGCTGCCAGGTGTAGTGGTCCGAGAGGCGCCGCTGAGCCGTATATTCGAAGCCCGTGTAGTCGCGAATGGCCTGGGGATAGGTGACTCCGGCGGGACTGCTCTGGCCGGGGTTCATGATGAAGTAATCGCCCAGGGGCGAGTTCACATCCAGGCCATCCTCGATGGCGCGGCCCAGGTAGCGGCGGATGTATTTGGCACCGAACACGTAGAGGTTGTTGTAGGTGGTCTCGACGCCGAGGATGATCTCATCCGAATAGGAGCCCTTCAGGTTCTTGTCCACGGGCTCGACGTAGGAACCCACGATGGAAGATGGCGTGCCCAGGGCCGCTTCAGCAGCGGCGTTGGGCGCATAGGCCGTGGCGCTGTAGTTGTAGGTGGTGGGATTGCGCTCCACGCTGAAGGAGCGGATCACCAAATCCAGGGGCACCTGCTCGTAGTAGCGGGAGAAGCTGCCATAGACCTTGTCCTGGCCATTGCCCTTGAAGTCGTAGATGAAGCCCAGGCGGGGCGCGAACTCGTTCTTGAGCGTGAAGGCCGTGACTCCGAACTGGTCCTTCACGGCCGTGTTGTCCACCCGCGCGCCCAGGTTGATGTTCAGGCGGTTGGTGGGGCTCCACTTGTCCTGGACGAAAAAGGAGTTGCTCTCGTGCTTGGGCTTGGAGGCGAAGATGATGCTGGGGGCATTGAAGGTGGGGTCCAACTGGCCATCGGCCGTGGTCCACCAGTAGTGGGAGTAGATCTTGGAGGTGGGGGTTCCCAGGCCGTCATCCGAAAGCAGGGTGACCTGCTGTCCACCGGTGTAGCTTCGGTGGATATCCGCCTTGTCGGCCTGGATGTCAAAGCCCACCTTGAACTCGTGGTCGCCGAAGAAGCTGGCGAAGGCCGTGATCGAGCCCGTGATGTTGGTCCGCGTGAACTTCTTGTCATCCCAGCGCCCGAAGCCACCGCTCGCGGAGCCGCCGAGGGTCTGGTCGATGAGCTGGATGTCATTGGCGCCGAGGCCCGGCAGGGTCGAGTTGGTCTCGGCGTGCTGGCTGTACTGCAACTGACCGAACCACTTGTCCCCGGAGATCTCGTAGCGGAGGCTGTAGTCGGTGCCACCGATCTTCTTCTTGCCATCCCAGGTCCCCTTGGTGCCCTGGGGAGTGACCACGGCGCCAGTGATAGTCTCAGGATCACCCACCACCGAGGCGATGAGGCTGTGGCCGTCCAGGGGATGCCAGGTCAACTTCATCGCGAAGAGGTCGCGGGTGGAGTCCGTGGGCGCCTGGATCCCATTGACCGTGGGATCCGCGGAGCGGATCAGGTTGTTCTGGTTGTTGGTGCGCCGGTCGAAGGCCACGAAATACCAGAGCTTGTCCTTGATGATGGGGCCGCCCGCATCGAAGCCCATTTCCAGAGTCTTGTTGTCCAGGAGTTGGGGCTTGGTGAGGTTGCCCTCGTTCTGGTGCTTGTTGGTGGACTTGAGGAAGGCTCCCTCGGAGTAGGCGAAAAGATCCCCAGTGAACTCGTTGCCACCGGACTTGGTGATCACGTTGATGATGCCGCCCAGAGCCTTGCCGTATTCGGCCTCATAGCCGCCAGTCTTGACCTGGAATTCCTGGATGAACTCCATGGGGATGCGCTTGCCCTGGGTGCCGAACTCCACGTTGGTGGCGTTCACACCGTCCACCACGTAGTTGTTCTCGGCGCCGGAGGCCCCGTAGATCTTCATGCCCTGGTTGCCGCCGGGCAAGTTGCCCTCGGTGGTGACACCGGGCGCAAGGAGGGCGATGTTGGCAAAGTCCCGCGAGACATTCAGCTTCGAGATGGCCTCAGCGGTGTAGTTGCCGCCCACGGTCGTGGCCTTCATGTCCACCACCGTGCTGGTGTCCGTGACCTCCACGGTGGCCGTGGCCAGGGCCGCCATCTTGAGGTCCACAGTGGCGGTCTTGTCCAGGCCCACTTGCACCTGGGCCTTGGCGGCATTGAGCCCCTCCTTGGTGGCCGTCACCGAGACCAGCCCCGGCGGCAGCAGGCCCACGCGGTAGGCCCCGGAGGCATCGGTGATGGAGGAGCGCTCGCCTTGCACCCCCGCGCCGCTGACGGTCACCCTGGCACCGGCCACGGGATTCCCCTTCGGGTCCAGCACGCGCCCCTGCAGGGAACCCGTGGTCTGGGCCGAGAGGACAGCCCCGGACACCAGGACGAAGGACAGGTAACGCAAGCGACGGCTCAACATGGCCGCTCCATTGAAATGGTCACCATCGGATGACCAGCAGGGAAAGAAGTGGTCCCATCATGGACAGTCCCTGCCAGGAAGCAATGCTAAATGCCCTGAAGACAAATGATGAGTGCAGCATCGCCTTTAGTCAAAACTTCCGAAACCACCTTGATTCAGGAACTTGAATCAAGATGGTTTCGGGGGTTTGAGTCAAAAGTTGAACCAACTCAGGCTGGCAAGTGTGTACTTTTCTTTGCAAACGGATTGGCAATGAAAATCAGCCACCAGCTGCCCTTACCAGTCCCCGCCGCCACCCGAGTCCCCACCACCGGAATCACCACCCGAATCCCCCCAGTCACTGGAGTTTGACTCGCCCCAGTCGCTCGAGGACTGGTCGGAGGATCCAGAGTTGGAACCGGAGCCGGAGCCCCAACCATTGCTGTCATTGGAGTCGTGGTGGTGGCGCTCGCCGCCGCCCATCATGTTGCCGATCATCATGCCCGTGAGCAGGCTGCCCATGCCGCCACCGCCCTGCTGGCCGTAGCCTCCCGGCTGCATGGGCATGTTGCCTTGCATCGGGGCGTCCAGGCCCAGCCGCTGCCGCGCGGAAGGGGGCAGTTCCTCGTCCTTCAGTGCCTGCACACCAGCTACGGCATTGCAGTAGCCGCAGGACCACTTCACGGAGCGCAGGCCATCCCATGCCTGCTTCATGCCGTCTCCGCTGGCACCACAGGTGGGGCACTTGGGATACGGACAGGGAAAGGTGTGGGGTTCCACAGAGCCTGTCGGCAGGGCGCGTCGCGAGGCCCCCAGCTGCTCAGGGTTGTCCCGTTTGCCGCGCATGGCGAAATAGATCACGGCGCCGATGATGAGAAGGATGATCACGGTGGTCATGGTTGGGTCCTCGACGCCCCAAGGGTAGCCGGAACCGGCGGTCCGGGGTACTTCCTGGCATGATCAGCTGCATGCGACCCCGCATTCCGCTCCCCCTGGACCGACCCTGGCGCGCCCTCGGCCTCATGTCGGGCACCAGTGCCGACGGGGTGGATGTGGTAGCCATCGAAGTGGACCCAGGCGGCTTTGAGCAGGGTCGTCCCTTCCGCTCCCTCCTGGGGCACCAGGTCAGCCCTTATCCAGATCCAATCCGAGATCTGGTCCTGAAGGCCGCTTCCAATCAGCTGGATCCCGCAGGGCTCTGCGTCCTCCAGCGACGCCTGGGGGACCACCACGCCCAGGCGGCCCGATCCCTTTGTGAAAGGCTACAGCTCCAGCCGGACCTGGCCTCCCTCCACGGCCAGACCGTGCAGCACCATCCAGATCAGGGCGCGAGTCTCCAGCTGGCGGACCCCTACGTCCTGGCCGAAGCCCTGCAGTGCCCCGTGGTCTGGGACCTGCGCCGCCGGGACCTGGCCCTGGGCGGCCAGGGGGCACCTCTGGTACCCCTTGCTGAACGCTGGCTCCACGGGGCAAAGCCCTGGCTGGCCCTCAACATTGGCGGCATCGCGAACCTCACCCTCTGGGATGGACAGCAGACCCGCGCCTGGGACACGGGCCCTGGCATGTCCCTCCTGGATCTGGCCGCCCGACGCTGGCTGGACCTGCCCTTCGATCCCGAGGGAGCCCATGCCTCGGGGACGGTCCATGAGGATCTGCTGGCGGGTTGGCTTCAGCACCCCTACTTTCTGCAGGCGCCGCCCAAGTCCACGGGCAGGGAACTCTTCGGTGAGGTCTGGCTTCACCAGGAGGGCCCAGCCCTGGAGCCCCTCACCCTGCCCGACCGCCTGGCCAGCCTGGCGGCCTTCACGGCGGCCTCGGTGGCCCTGGAGGCGGAGCGGGCTCGCCCCTGGCCCCCGGGCCTCCTGGGCCTGGTCAGCGGTGGCGGAGCCCGACACGGACGCCTTCGCGCGGAACTGGAGGCCCGGCTGGCGCTGGCCTTGGCAGATGATGTCGCCTTCCCCACCGGGGCCCGGGAGGGCGTGAGCTGGGCCCTGCTCGGGTCCGCCAGTGCCTTGGGTCTGCCCGGTAATCTGCCAGAGGTCACCGGCGCCAGCCGGGCCGTGGCCCTGGGGAGCTGGGTGTGGCCGTGAAATGGAGCCGCTGGGGCGACCACCTGCCAGTCTGGGTGGCCTGGGGCGCCACGGCCTCCACCGGCCAGGAGCCTGGAGACCTGCTCCTCATGGCCCTTCCGCTGCTGGCGGCCCTTCTGGTGGAGGGCCTCCGCCGGGACATCAGCGGTCTCCACCGTTGGTTGGAGGTCGGCGCCCTACTATTCTTCCTCGGCGACCTCGCCCGGGGTCAGGGCGTTCTGGCCGTGGCCCTGCACACCCTCTTCCTGTTGGCAGGCCTGCGCCTGGCCCTGCCCCGGGAAATCACCCAGCGGCGCCAGCTCCTGCTCATCAGCTTTCTCCTCTTCCTGGCCACGGCCATCGGCACCACGGACCTGCTCTTCCTGCTCTGGGCCCTGCTCTGGGCCGGGGTGGCCACCATGGCCCTGCTCCAACAGAGCTGGGAGGCCTCCGCCGGCCTTCGACGCGGCGCCAGCACCCCGCCCCCCTACGCCCGGGTGCCCCTGTGGATCGCCGCCGCCCTGGTCTTCGGGATCGGTTTCTTTGTCATCATGCCCCGCCTGAGCCTGGGCCTGCGGGGTGGGTTGGCCTTCGGGGCTCTCCGGGGGATGGGCCAGGCGGGCCTGGGGGAGCAGCTGGACCTTTCCACAGGCGGCCCCATCGAACCCAACCCCGAGGTGGCACTGCGAATCGAGCCGTCCCCCGGCACTCACTCAGCTGCGAATCCCCAATGGGCCACCGGAATCGAGCTGCTGCGGGGCATCACCTTGGAATCCGTGCATGGCCTCCGCTGGGAGCCTTCGGACTTCACACCGCCCATCCGGCCCTATCCGGCCCAGACCAAGTGGGTACGGCAGGCGGATTTTCTCTACACCCCAAGCCCCCACGGCATTCTGGTGCTACCCACGGGGGTCGCCCGCTGGGATCCGCCGGAACTGCAGGTCTTCAGGGGCCCCGGCACCAGCCTCCGCTGGCGGTTCCCCAGGGCCCGCACCGTGCCAGTCACCGTCTACTGGAGCCCCCAGGTCGCAGGAACACCGGAACCCCAGCTGTACCACCAGCGCCTGGCCAACCTCACCCGCCTCGAACCTGAGCATGAAGCCGCACGGCGGGCCAGCTTCCGCTTTGCCCCGGGCATCCTGCCGACACCCCAGCTGGTATTGGCGCTCGAAACCGGCCTGCGGGGCTTCGCCTACACCTTGGACAATCCTTCAGGGAAAGCCCCGAACCCCCTCCAGGACTTCCTGGAGCGCAGCCAGGCGGGCCACTGCGAATACTTCGCCTCGGCCATGGCCCTCATGCTCAGAGCTCGGGGCATCCCCGCCCGGGTCGTGAACGGTTACCGCTTGGGCCCCTGGATTCCCGAGGGCGGCTACTTCCGCGTCAGCCAGAACGAGGCCCACAGCTGGGTGGAGTACTGGAGCGAGGGCCGCTGGTTCACCTCGGATCCCACACCCACCAGCTCTAGCCTGGCAAGCGCCGGGGCCTCCAACATGGGCGTCCTGGGCCGCTGGCTGGACACCCTCCGGTTCCGCTGGGACCGGTACGTGGTGCGCTTCTCGGACCAGGACCAGCTGGGGGGCCTCTCCTGGCTCCAGACTCAGCTCCAGGGCTGGGAGTGGAAGTGGAAAGCGCCCCCACGCCAGCTGTCCTTCCTGCTCGCCACCCTGGCCCTGGCCTGGACGCTCTGGCGCACGCGCCACCTCTGGCGGCCAGTTCCCGAGGGGCCCGGGCGCATTCGCGCCCTGGCGCCCCTCCTGGCCCGCACCCGGCGCACGGCACCGCCTCTGGGGGGTGAGACAGCCCGGGCCTGGCTGCTGCGTCTGGCCAGCCTCCGGCCCGAGCGGCACGAGGCCCTGAACCGCCTCGCTCAGGCCATCGACCGGGAGGCCTATGGCCAGGAACGTGGCGAAGCCACCTCCCTGGCTAGCGCGGAAGCTTTGGCCTGGCGCGGCTGGAGACCTACTTCGCTGTGAACTTCTCGAAGGCCTTCATGAGTTCCATGGGCAGCGGGAAGACGATGGTGCTGTTCTTCTCCACAGCGATCTCCGTGAGTGTCTGGAGGTAACGCATCTGAATGGCCGTGGGGTTCTGGCTGATCTTGTTGGCCGCTTCCAGCAGTTGCTCTGAGGCCAGGAGTTCCCCCTCGGCGGCGATGACCTTGGCCCGCTTTTCACGCTCGGCCTCGGCCTGCTTGCCCATGGCGCGCTGGATCTGCTCTGGCAAATCCACGCTCTTCAATTCCACGCTGCTCACTTCCACACCCCAGGGCTCCGTGGAGCGGTCAATGATCTCCCGCAGGCGGGCGCTGAGCTTCTCGCGGTCCGCCAGCAGTTCGTCCAGGCTCACCTCGCCCAGGATGGAGCGCAGGGTGGTCTGGGCGATCTGGCTGGTGGCGTAGTAGTAGTTCTCCACGCCGATGATGGCCTGCTTGGGATCCAGCACTCGGGAATAGACCACGGCGCTCACCTTGAGGCTCACGTTGTCACGGGTGATGACGTCCTGGCTGGGGACCTCCAGAACGCCGGTGCGGAGGCTAACGGTAGTAGCAGTCTGGAAGGGGCGCCACACGAAGCAGAGGCCAGGCCCCTTGGGCTTTTCCTCAACCTTGCCCAGGGTGAAGACCACCAGCCGCTCGTACTCGTTCACCACCTTCAGGCAGGAAAAGAGGTAGACAACCACAAAGACTGCAATCGGGCCAAGGCAGCCGAGGGATGCAAAAAAGGGTTCCATAGATGACCTCCGGTGAAGCAACGCCCCAGTCTACGCCCTAAGTCCTCAACTAACCGCGGACGTAGGGATTGGTGCGAACCTCCTCCCCGATGGTGGTGGCAGGCCCATGGCCAGGAATCACGAGGGTGGCACCATCCAGGGTGTAAAGTTCCCGTCGGATGCTGGCTTCCAGGTACTCGAAGTTGCCGCCCCAGAGATCCGTGCGGCCCACCCCGCCCTGGAACAGGGTGTCCCCCGCCAGCACAACCCTACCCTTGGCGAAGTCGCCGTGGAAGCAGCAGGAGCCGGGCGTGTGACCGGGAGTATGCAGGGTCGTGAGGTCCAGGTGGCGGTCCCCGGCGTTCAAGTCCGCCATGGTCGGCTGGGGGATGGGCGGCATCCCGAAACGGGCGGTCTGCTGGGACAGAGCCTCGATGAGGAAGGTGTCATCACCGTGCAGGTGGGCCGGGCATTGCCAGAGATCCTGCAACTCCCGGGTGGCGCCCACGTGGTCGAAGTGGGCGTGGGTGTGCAGGAGGGCCGTCACCTTGAAGCCCAGGGTCTCCACCCGCTTGCGGATCTTGGTGCCGTCCCCGCCGGGGTCCACCACCAGGCCCAGCCCTGTGCTGGGATCCCAAAGCAGGGAGCAGTTGCAGCCCAGGGGGCCCACCGGGAAGGATTCGAGGTTCAGCATCCTTCCAGTGTGCCGGGAGCGGCGGTAGATTGGGAGCCTGCCCTGTGAAGGAACCCATGCCCGACCTGCTCGTCATCGCCCTCCTCATCATCGGTCCCCTGGGGATCTGGGCCCTCATGCGCTTCCTGAACAAGCCGTCGAAGAACGGTCCCTCCACGCCGCCCGGGGCCTAGCCGAACTCCAATGGCGGCCATCCGCACCAACCTGGAGAAGTCCCCCTTCCTGAAGCGGAAGCTGGGGGATCTGCCCCTGCGGCCCGGCTGCTACCTCTACCGGGACGAAGGCGGCAACCTGCTCTACGTGGGCAAGGCCAAGGTGCTGCGCAACCGCGTGAAATCCTACTTCCAGCAGAAGCGCCTGGACGCCAAGACCCGGCGCCTGGTGGCCCGCATCTGGGACATCGAGCTCATCGTCTGCGACACGGAGCTGGAAGCCCTGGTGCTGGAGAACAACCTCATCAAGGAGCACTGGCCGCCCTTCAACATCCTGCTCAAGGACGACAAGAGCTATCCCTACGTGAAGCTCACCTGGAAGGAGGCCTTTCCCAAGGTCTTTGTGACGCGCAAGGTTCGCAAGGACGGCAGCCTCTACTTCGGCCCCTTCTTTCCTGCCAGCACTGCCTACCGCACAGCGGAGCTGGTCTACCGCTTCTTCCAGATCCGGGACTGCGACATTGACATTGATGGCAAGCGGGGCCGGGCCTGCCTGAAATACCAGCTGCACCGCTGCACTGCCCCCTGCATTGCCGCCGTGGGTCAGGAGGCCTACCGGGAGCAGGCCAAGGAGGCCCGCCTCTTCCTGGAGGGCAAGCGGGATGAACTGAAAGCCCGCCTGGAGGCGGCCATGTGGAAAGCCTCCGAAGCCGCGGCTTTTGAGCAGGCCGCCCAGCACCGGGACGCCCTGCAGCAGGTGGACGCCTGGTTCACCCGCCAGAAGGCCGCCAGCGCTGATCTGGAGGACACGGATGTCTACGGCAGCGCCATTCTCGACGGCCGGGCCTGCGTGCATCGGCTCATGCTCAGGGATGGGCGCATGGTGGGCCGCCAGGAATACGTGCTGGAGGACGTGGAGACCTTTGACGGCCCCGTCCTGGCCCAGGTGCTCCAGCGGGTCTACAGCGCCGACCCCGCGCCCGCCAGGATTCTCGCCGAGATCCAGCCGGAGGATGCCGATCTGCTCTGCGAGTGGATGAGCTCCCTGCGCGGCACCAAGGTCCGCCTGCATGTCCCTCAGATGGGCGAGAAGATGGACCTGCTGGCCATGGCCCAGGAGAACGCCCGCCTGGCCCTGGAACGCAAATTTGAGCCTGCCCGGCTCAACGAGGCCGTGCTGGAGGGCCTGCAGGCCTTCCTGGGCCTCGCCCACCTGCCCCGCCGCCTGGAGTGCTTCGACATCAGCCACGGCCAGGGCCGCGAGGTGGTCGCCAGCTGTGTGGTTTTCACGGACGGCGTGCCGGACAAGGCCCGCTACCGCCGCTTCAAGATGACTAATGAGCAGAATGATGACTTCGCGAATATGCATGAGGCTGTGACGCGTCGTTACCGGCGCATCCAGGAAGAGAAAAAGGATTTTCCTGACTTGGTGCTGATTGATGGGGGACTGGGGCAGTTGCACGCGGCGGAAGCGGCGCTGAAGGAGCTGGGACTGGAGCAGCTGGAATTGGGCAGTCTGGCCAAGAAGGAGGAGCTGGTCTTCCGGCCCGGGTCCAGCACAGCCCTGAAGATCCCCAAGTCCTCTCCGGTCCTGCAGCTGCTGCAGCGCATCCGGGACGAGGCCCACCGCTTCGCCATCACCTACCACCGAGCCCTGCGCGCCAAGCGCACCCTTCAGACCGAGCTGACCCAGATCCCCGGCGTGGGTCCCGCCACGGCCAGGAAGCTGTTGCAGACCTTTGGCAGCGCCAACCAGGTTCGGGAAGCCGAGGAGTCCACCCTCGTGGCCGCTGTGGGCAAGGCTGCGGCGGCCAAGGTGGTGACCTGGCGGACCCCCAGGCCCTGAGCCTATTTTCCTGCCGCCTCCAGCTGAGCCAGCTCGGCCTTGGCGGTCGCACTGCCCTTCTCGGCGGCCCGTCGGTACCAGTAGAGACCCTTCTCCCGATCCTGGGGCACGTTGAGGCCGTTGTAATACATGACCCCCAACATGCGCATGGCGTTGGCATCACCAGCCTTGGCCTGGTCCAGGTAGAGCCGGGCGCCTTCGGGTACGACCTCGGGGGCCGTGGCGGGGGTCCGGGCCGCCGTGGGAGCCGCGGCCCGATTCAGGTAGAGGTAGGCCGCAGATCCACCGCCGACCATGGCCAGCAGGAGCAGAGCCAAGGGCAGCTTCCAGGGGAAGCCAGCAGCCTGAAGCTGGGGCTTGGGCTGGAGCGATTCGGATTCCACCGCCAAGGGCAGGGGCGGCTCCTCCAGGACTGGACGCTCGAAACGCTGGGTCTGCTCCGCAGGGACAGCAAGATCCGGTAGCGGCATCTTGAGGGTGCTATCGGCCTGAAGCTCGGGAGCGGCGGGCTGCTGGGCCTGCTCCGTCGGGACGCTGAGCTCCGGCAGGGGCATTTTGAGGGTGCCCTCGGCCAGGAGCTTGGGAATGCTCAGCCGCTGCGTGCTGAAAGGACTCGGCGGCTCCCCGGCGGCGAAGCGCTGGGTGGCGTCCGAAGCGGATTGGGGGTTCTTCGGCTCGCTGGATTCTGGCTCGCTCACACACCCTCCTGGGCGCTGGGGACCCTCAGGATACCCCCGAGCCGGGCTCAGCTCTCCAGGGCCTTCATCCAGCGGTCCAACCGGGGAACCAGCCCCAAGAAAAGCACCGGCGTAAGGAGGATGAAACCCCAGGCGTGGCGCGGAGACAGGGCTCCCACCAGGAGCCAGTAGACCAGGCCGAGGAGACTGCTGAACTCAAAGACCGCCGCACCCAGCAGGCATTCCCGCAGGACCACTGCAGGTCGCCGGGCCTCTGGCAGATCCTTGAAGCCCTGGAGCATCTGAGCCATGCGCCCCCAGATCCAGGCGGCGGACAGGAACACAAAGCCCGTGAAGAGGTAGCCCACCTGCAGGACGGGGCCTTCCACAGGTTGACTCCCCGCAGGAACCACCTTCAGTAGGAGCAGGACGGCCAAGACGCCGGGCGTGCCCAGGCAGAGTCCCAGTCCCAGGCTCCAGGCACGGCGATGCGCCGCGCGAATCGCATCGAGGTTGCTGATCATGCGGCCTCGGAGGCCTTGATGCGGATCTCGCCAAAGGTCTCGCCCTGTACCAAGGAGATTCGGCCCGTGCGGACCAACTCCAACAGAGCCAAGAAGGTAAGCACCAGTTCCTCGCGGCTGCGGGCTTGGCCCAACAGGCCCTGGAAGGGCTTCCAGAGACCGTCCTGCAGATCCCGGAGAACCTCCATGACCCGCTGCTCCAGAGACTTGGGCTGAGTGCGGACCTGCACGGGCGGAGGCGGAATCAGGCGCTTGAGGGCATCGCGGTAGGCGCCCAGCAAGTCGAAGAGAGTGGCCCGGATGGGTTCCTCCTCCACCCGCTTGTGGTCCTCCAGGTCCAGGCCTGGGGCGAAGGCGATCTTCTGCCAGTCGGATTCGCGCTCGGACAGGATCACGGCAGCTGCCTTCACCTGCTGATAGTCCAGGAGTCGCTGGACCAGGGCTTCGCGGGGATCCTCCTCGCCGCAATCCTGGGGGGGCCGGGGCAGCATGAGCCTCGACTTGATCTGGAGCAGCTGGGCCGCCATGGCCACGAATTCTGCGGCGATCTCGAGGTTCAGTTCCTCCATGAGCTTCAGATAGTCCATGTACTGGCGGGTCACATCGGCCATGGGCAGATTCAGGAGGTCCAGTTTCTGCTCGTGAATGAGGTGGAGGAGCAGGTCCAGGGGACCATCGAAGGCCACCAAGTGGAGAGCCAGCCCCCGGAACTTCGTTTCAAAGCCCTTGGGGGCCTCGAAGATCCTGGGCGCCGGTCCTTCGACAGGGACCGCTTCCACGGCGGCGGGGACAGGTTCAGGTGTGCTGCTCATAGACACATTCTAACGGGTCGAAGTGAGCGGGGGCACGGGGAAGATCAGTGGTTTTGCCTCCATCGTGGCCGGTCAGATCGTGAACCATGCCGTGCCAGGTTCCGATCCTGAGCCTGGCAAGTCCGGTCCAATCTATGTCGCCGACTGGTCCAACTGGGGAGCTTATTCCAAGGCCCTCTCCCTGCAGCCCGAAAGCCGGGTCGGCGCCCAGGCGGTGGTCTCCTTCAGCGAGAGCCTCCGCTTCACGGGGCTCCAGGAGATCAGCTATGTGGTCAAGTCTGCCGTGGATACCACCGTCAAGGTGCTCACCATCCAGTAGTGGGGTCAGGGATCTCGATGGCCGCGACTGGCCTTGGCCTCACAATGGGGTCATGGCCCGTCCCCCCGTCCTCCCCGGTCCCCGCCCCACTTGGCTGAAGATCCGCGTCCCAGCCCCGGAAGTGGTGGCCGAGGTCGAGGGCCTCATGCGGGAGCAGCGCCTGGTCACGGTCTGCGAGGAGGCCCGCTGCCCCAACCTCCACGAGTGTTGGGGGGTGCACCGCACGGCGACCTTCATGCTCCTGGGCGACATCTGCACTCGCCACTGCGGCTTCTGCAACGTGGGCAAGGGCCGCCCCGGCGAGCTGGACCCAGGGGAGCCTCAGCGGGTGGCCGAGGCCGTGGCCCGGCTGGGCCTGCGCTTCGCCGTGGTCACTTCCGTCAACCGCGACGACCTGCCAGACGGCGGCGCCGCCCACTTCGCCAGGACCATCCAGTGGATCCGCAGCCTCTCTCCCCACTGCGGCGTGGAGGTGCTCATCCCCGACTTCCGGGGCCGGGAGGCGGACCTGCTCACGGTGCTGGAAGCCCACCCCGATGTGCTCAACCACAATGTGGAGACCGTGGCTCACCTCTACAAGCGGGTGCGGCCCGATGCGGACTATGCCCAGAGCCTGGAACTGCTGCGCCGAACCGCCCAGTGGCGGGATGAGCATGCCCCCAATATGAAGGTAAAGAGCGGGATCATGGTGGGCCTGGGCGAGACCCCGGACCAAGTGCTCGAGCTCATGGGCCACTGGCGGGAGAGTCGCGTGGACATCGCCACCATCGGCCAGTATCTTCCGCCTTCGGCCCTGCACCTGCCCCTGGACCGTTACGTGGATCCTGCAGAGTTCGATAGCTACCGCCAACGAGGCCTAGAGATGGGCTTCCTGCGGGTGGAGTCTGCGCCCCTGGTGCGCTCCAGCTACCATGCCGGAGATGGCTTCGGAAAAGGAATCGGGGGCAGCTAGCTGCCCCCGATGTTCCATCACACTGCACTCAGATCAGGCGTGGGCGGCAGTCTTGGCGCCCAGGAACTGCTGCTCGAAGGCACTCCAGTCCAGGCTACCCGTGGCCTGAGGCCCGTTTTCAGCCCGCAGGCGGGTGATCTCGTCCTGGTACCAGTCGATGACAGGCTGGCCGATCTTCAGGGTGGACAGTTCCCCAGCCAGATCGCTGGGAGTCAGCAGGCAGACCCAGCCGCGGTCGTAGGGGCTGTGGGTCAACTCGCCAGGATTTGACACCAGGCTGCCATTGTCATGATCCACCTTCCCAGACATGGGGGAGGCCACCTGCACGGTGCCGGTGGCGCCCTTGAGGGTGAAGAGCGTGTCGCCCCGCTTGATGACAGTACCCCGCTGGGGCAGGGTCACGCTGGTGATCGTGCCCAGCGCCTTGCGGATGAAGTCATCGATGCCGATGCGGACCTGGCCCTCGGGCTCGATGCGCACCCAGGCGTGGCCGGGGGAGATGAAGGCACCACCGGGAACGCAGAACTCGCCACTGGGGATCACATCGGCCATCTCAGGAGCCACCACCCGGACACTGGGGCGCTTGGCGGCCTCGATGCGGGCCTGACGCTTGATGAGCAGCTTCTTGGCGAACTCTCCCAACTCGTCGGCGGTGAAGGGCTTCTGCACGTACTCGCAGGCGCCGAACTGGAGCGCCTGGACGGCGGTCTCGATGCTGCCATAGCCGGTGATGACGACCACGTCCACGTCCGGGCGCAGGTGCTTCACAGCCTTCACCACGTCCACGCCGTCCATGTCGGGCATCTTGAGGTCGGTGAAGAGGAAGTCATAGTCGTGGCGCTGCACCAGGCCCAGGGCCTCGGGTCCGTGCTCCACTGTGTCCACGCTGAAGCCTTCCAGAACCAGGATGCGACGGAAGGAATCCAGTACCACACCCTCATCGTCCACGGCCAGGATGCGGGCCTTGGGATTGGGCACTTCGACCCGCTTGAGGCTCTTGGCCTCGTGGGTGAAGTCCAGGCGAATGGAGGTATTCAGCACGGCCTCGCGGGCCTCGCGCTCCTGCTTCTCACGGGCCTTGCGCAGGGTCGTCCGAACCAGGTAGTCCGTGCCGACAAAGGCCAGGAACATGAAGAGAATCAGCACGGCGGTCATGACCACCTCCTAGGTGAGCGTGGAATGGGAAGGTGAGGCGTCTTCAATCGTAGCGTTGGTGGGCAGCTGAAGGGTGAATGTGGTGCCCTGGCCGAGCTCGCTCTGGACTTCGAGGGTGCCGCCATGGGCCTCCACGATGCCCCAGCTGACGGCCAGGCCCAGGCCCGTGCCCTGGTTGCCCTTGGTGGTGAAGAAGGGTTCGAAGATGCGCGGCAGATCCTCGGCCGCGATGCCCCGGCCGCTGTCCACCAGGAGGAACTCGATGGTGTTGGTGGAACCCAGCCGTGTAATGGCCCGGATATTCCCGCCCTCGGTGCCGATGGCATCTGCGGCGTTCAGCATGAGGTTCACCACCACCTGCTCGATCTGGTTCACATCAGCGTTGACCAGGGGCAGGTCTGTGGCCAGATCCAAGGAGAGCTGAACCTGGTTCAGGGACAGTTGGGTCATCACCACGGAGACCGAGCGCCGGACCACTTCGTTGAGGTCCATGGGCTTCCGGGCCGGGGCGGCGGGACGGGCGAAGTCCAGGAGGCCCCGGATGATGCCCCGGCAGCGAACGGTCTCCCGGACGATGACGTCCAGGTCGTCGCAGGTCTCGGCATCGCCATCCAGGCGCTTCCGCAGCAGGGAGGCGTAGCTCAGCACACCAGTGAGCGGGTTGTTGATCTCGTGGGCCACCCCTGCAGCCAGACGGCCCACGGAGGCCAACTTGTCGGCCTGGGTCAATTGCCGCTGGGTGTCTGCCAGGTTCTTGATCATATCGTTGAAGGCCGTGGCCAGTTTGCTCAGCTCGTGCCGGCCGCTCACCTGGATGGTGGCCGTGAGGTCACCCTCACTGACGCGGCGGGTACCTGCCAGCAGGGCCGCCACCGGGACGACCACCAGACGGTTGTTGAGCCACCAGAGCATGGCGCTCCCGGCCAGGATGGCGAGGATAGCCGAGGAGATGATCACATTGCGGCTGCGGGCGATTTCGAGGTCCACTTCCGACAGTGAAACATTCACGTCCAAAACGCCCAGGACGCTCTGCTTGGAGGAATGCGCGTGACAGTCCGCCGTGGAACAGGAACTCTCATTGGGAATCGGCTTGATGACCCCCAGGACCCGGGTGCCATCCGACGCCTTGAAAATGCGGGCGCGGGCGTTGATCTCCAGATGTTCCAGTGGGCGTCCCTCGGCGTGGCAGGCATAGCAGGCCTCGCCGCGGGTATCCAGCCGTGTGCCGATTTCCTCCTTCGAGGAGGAGAACATGATCTGCCCCTCCTTGTTGAAGACCCGGACCTTCCGAATGCCTTGCTCCTGGAGGCTGCCCAGGTTGCGGATGTCCCGGTGCAGGTTGTCCCGGCGATTTTCCAGCATGTCGTAGTGGGTACTGCTCTTGATGGTCTCACTAAGCTGGTCGGCACTGCGCGTGCGCTCCGTCAGCAACTGGGTCGTGTGAGTCCGGAGCACGGCCACGGCCATCCCGCCGATGGCCAGAGCGGTGGCAAGCCCTGCTCCGACAATCAGGCGGGTGCCGATTCGGGTTCTCATGGCTCAGGCTCCCCGTTGACCGGAAAAGGCGCACCCAAAAAGGATGTTCCTGGTTGAAGGATCCACCCTGCCTGAAGCATAGTCAACCCAAAGGTGTTTAATTATTGAGGCCGATGTTGTCATTTTCAAGAATGCGTGGACGTGGCGTTGGTCGGCGCGAAAATGGGCAGGTACCGGGCGATGAGGGTGAAGGCTGTGAAGCCAATGGCCGCGATGCCGGTGGTGATGAGGATTTCCATCAGGGAGGGGAAGTAGGTCTGGGTGGGCCAGGTCTCCATGCCAGTGATGGCGGTGTTCATGCGGTTGGCGGCGAAGCCCGCCAGGACCAGGAGGGAAGCCACGTAGAGGCCCCGCCGGGAGAAACGGACGCGCTCGAACATGAGCAGGATGAGGGGCATCACAAAGCCGATGAGGATTTCGGCCCAGAAGGCCAGGCTGTGGTAGCTGAGGCTGCGCATTTCATGCCAGGCGCCCCGGGAGAGGAGATCCTGAATACGTACCACCAGGTAGATGGCCAGGGCCACGGCGCTCATCTTGGCCAGGTTGGCCATCAGCACCGGGGACAGGAGGACGCGGCCGTTCCGGGACAGGATGAGGGTCTCCACGATGACCATGGAGATACCCGAGGCGATGCAGGAGATGAAGAAGAGCACCGGCAGCAGCGGCGTGTACCAGAGGGCGTGCAGGCGGGTGGGGACGATCAGGTAGAGGGAGCCGAAGGAGGACTGGTGCAGCGTCGATAGCAGCACGCCCACGATCATGAAAGGCAGCGAGACGTCGTGGATCATTTTGATGGGTGCATGCATATTGAACTTCTCAAGCACGATGGGCGCGAATTCCAGGCTCAGCACCGTCGTGTAGAGGATCACGCACCAGGTGATCTCGAACATGACGGAATGGGGGTTCCACATGACCAGTGGGTGCCAGAAGTTTTCGGGGCGGCCGAGGTCGATGACCAGCACCAGCACCACCAGCAGGTAGCCAATGAAAGCTGTGAGAATGGCGGGCCGGACAATGGGTTCGTATTCGTGGGCGTGAAAGAGGTTCACGGCGGCCACGATGGTGAAGCCAGCCGCAGCCAGGCCGATACCCAGGAAATCGAAGCCGATCCAGAGGCCCCAGGGGAAGAGGTCATTGAGGTGCGTGGTGGCACCCAACCCCAGGCGGAACCGGGCAATGGCGGAAACCACGCCCGCTCCGATCAGAAGGATGGCGATGACCTTCCAGATGGTGATGCGGAAGATGGGATAGGGTTTCATCACTTATCCTCGTTCTGGGAGTGGCCGTTTTGCTTCTGGGAGGCTTCGAACTGCTGCACTTCGGCGCGCCGGTTCGTGATCCACCAGATGCCCGCCAGGAGGACACTCCCGACCGTGACCACATTGGGGATCTTGGACATGGCGTTGTTGGTCAGCAGGGGCATGGGGAACTTGTCCAGCCGGGTATCGAAGCCCAGTTTCTCGAAAGGCACATGGGTGATGTAAAGGATCGAGGTGCCACCGACGGTGTCGCTGCCGTAGATCCTTGCCACGTACTTGTCCGGCTCCGCCTCGATGCGGCCCGCGGCTTCTTCAAGCAGCTCGCTCCGGATCCCAAACTTCGTGGCACCTGTGGGGCAGGCCTCGGCACATGCGGGCTGCAGCCCCTTCGCGAGCCGTGGAGCACAGAAGATGCACTTCTGCACCCGGGGCTTGGTGCTGGCCCACTCGTAGCGCGGCACCCGGAAGGGGCAGGCCTGCATGCAGTAGCGGCAACCGATGCACTTGTTGGCATCATAGAGAACGGGGCCTTCGGCGGTCTTGGTGAAGGCTGCCACAGGGCAAACGGACACGCAGGTGGGCACTTCGCAGTGCTGGCACATGTGGCGGACAAAAACTCCGTCATGCTCGCTCAGGGCCGTGTAAGCCGTGGGAGAGAGCCGCTTCTCCTCCCCAGTCGCGAGCTTATTCTCAACCTTGCACGCGTCTTGGCAGGCGTTACAGCCGATGCATTGCGTGATATCGATCAACATCGCTCTTTTTTGATTCATGGATCGCTCCGGACATGGAAGGGGGAATCATTGGTGGGTATTCAGGAGGGGCAGGCGAAGCCCAGCCCCCGGCAGGGACCAATGGCAGGACAGGGCTTCCGGAGTGGCTGGCGAGTACAGCAGGACAGAGGAGACTCATGCCACCCAGGGTGATGGTTTTGGAAAAGGCCCGCCGGATCATCCGTGCACATGGCTTCCTACCCTGCTGATCGTCTCCGAGCGAATCCAGAGGCGTCAGAGGGAAGCATCCGCCTCGCGACGAGCATAGTCAACCCTTTGGTAGCAATTAAAAATGACTTTGTTGTCACCATTAAGACAAACCCCCTCCTGGTCCCTCAGATTTGGGGATGGAGAAGTGGAATTTGCCCACCTGTCCCGTGGATTCACCGGTGCCAGGACCCGGGGCTCTTTACGAAGTGTCAGCTTCCACACCGCCCCGGAAACGAGGAAGGCCCCGCAGATGCGGGGCCTTCGCCGTGCCTGAAGGCTGGAGCCGTCAGGGATTAATACATGTCTTCCATGCCGCCCATGCCGGGGGCCGCGGGGGCCGCGGACTTTGGCTCGGGGAGCTCGGTGATGATGGCTTCGGTGGTCAGCATCATGGAGGCCACAGAGGCGGCATTGCGCAGGGCGGACTTGGTCACCTTGGCGGGATCGACCACGCCGAAGCCGACCATGTCGCCATAGGCATTGGTCGCGGCGTTGTAGCCGAAGTTGCCCTTGCCCTCGCGGACGGTGTTGACGACCACGGAACCCTCGACGCCGGCATTGTTGGCGATCTGGCGGAGGGGCTCCTCCAGGGACTTGCGGACGATCTCGATGCCCGTCTTCTGGTCACCGGTGGCGTTCAGTTCGGTCAGGGAAGTGAGGGCGCGCAGCAGGGCGACGCCGCCGCCAGCCACGATGCCATCCTCGACGGCGGCCTTGGTGGCGTGCATCGCATCTTCGACGCGAGCCTTCTTCTCCTTCATTTCGGTCTCGGAAGCCGCGCCCACCTTGATGACGGCGACGCCACCCACGAGCTTGGCCAGACGCTCCTGGAGCTTTTCCTTGTCGTAGTCGCTGGTGGAGGCCTCAACCTGCGAGCGGATCTGCTTCACGCGGCCCTGGATGGCCTCGGTGCTGCCAGCGCCCTCGACGATGGTGGTGTTCTCCTTGTCGATGACAATCTTCTTGGCGCTGCCGAGATCAACCAGCGTGAGGTTCTCGAGCTTGAGGCCGAGGTCCTCGCTGATGGCCTTGCCGCCGGTCAGAGTGGCGATGTCTTCCAGCATGGCCTTGCGGCGATCGCCGAAGCCGGGGGCCTTCACGGCGGCCACGTTCAGGGTGCCGCGGATCTTGTTCACCACCAGGGTGGCCAGCGCCTCGCCGTCCACGTCCTCGGCGATGATCAGCAGGGGGCGGCGGCTGTTGACGACCTGCTCCAGGAGGGGCAGGAGATCGCGCATGTTGGAGACCTTCTTCTCGTAGGCGAGAATGTAGGGGTTCTCCAGCTCGACCTTCATCTGGTCGGGGTTGGTCACGAAGTAGGGACTGAGGTAGCCACGATCGAACTGCATGCCCTCGACCACGGTCAGCTCGGTCTCCCGACCCTTGGCTTCTTCCACGGTGATGACGCCGTCCTTGCCGACCTTGCCCATGGCCTCGGCAATGATGCGGCCGATCTCTTCGTCGCCGTTGGCCGAGATGGTGCCGACCTGGGCGATGGCGTTGCCTTCGACGGGCTTCTTGATCGCGTCGATGGCCTTCACAACGGTCTCGACGGCAAGGTCGATGCCCTTCTTGATTTCCATGGTGTTGGCGCCGCTCACGACGGCCTTGATGCCCTCGCGGTAGATGGCGCGGGCCAGCACGGTGGCGGTGGTGGTGCCGTCGCCGGCGATGTCGGAGGTCTTGGAAGCGACCTCACGCACCAGCTGGGCGCCCATGTTCTCGTGCTTGTCCTTGAGCTCGATCTCCTTGGCGACGGTGACGCCGTCCTTGGTCATGAGCGGGGAGCCGAATTTCTTCTCGATGAGGACGTTGCGGCCTTTGGGGCCGAGCGTGACCTGCACCGCGTCGGCGAGCTTGTTCACGCCGCGCAGAATGGCCTGGCGGGCGTCTTCGGCATAGATGATGGACTTGGCCATGTGTGTCTCCTGAATATTTTTATGAAGAAAGGAACTCGGTAAGCCTTAGCCCACGATCGCCAGGATCTCGTCCTCGCGCACGATGACGTGATCGACGTCGCCGATCTTCACTTCCGTGCCGCTGTACTTGCCGATCAGCACCTTCTGGCCGGGCTTCACGGACATGGGATTGCGGGTGCCGTTCTCATTGATCTTGCCTTCGCCGACCGCCACCACCTCAGCCTCCATGGGCTTTTCCTTAGCGGAGTCCGGGATGATGATGCCGCCCTTGACGGTTTCGGCAGCTTCGACGCGCTTCAGAACTACGCGGTCGGAAAGGGGCTGGATGGCCATGGGACCTCCTCAATCTGGGTTGATGGAAAATTCAGGCTGTTAGCACTCACCAACAGCGAGTGCCAAGAATGCCATCCCTGCAGCCCCCCGTCAAGCCTGAAGCTCCAAAATGAAGTAAAATTTAAGTTGTTTAACGAAGATTATCTTCCTGGAATCAGAACATCTGGAAAGCCGAATCAGCGGGCCCATTGAGGTGTAGCCTCAATGCATGGAACAACTCGTCACCCTCCGCGAACTGCAGGCCACCTTGGACTACCTGGCGACCATACAGAAGGAGTTGTCGAACCTCCCTCCGGATCTGGCCACCTTGGACCTCCGCGTCAAATCCGCCGAGCGTCAGGTCGCTGAGAAGACCAAGACCCTGGAGACCACCAGGGCCTCCCTGGCGGTCAAGGAGCGGGAATTGATCCAGGCCCAAAAGGACGAGGACAAGGCCCGGGCCGCCCTGAAGGCCACCAACCAGAAGCTGCAATACACCGCCGCCATTCGCGAGCTGGACGAGAAAGAGCGGCTGCGGGCCGCCGTCCTCCGCCCCCTCAAGACCCTTCAGGCCAGCGCCTTGAACCTGGAAGCGGTCCTGACCACCCTGGAGACTGAGCGCCAGGCGGCTCAGGCCCAGTTCGACGAACTCTACGCCATCTTCCTCGATGAACATGCCAACCAGGTGGAGGGCCGGAAGGTGCTCCTGGTCAAGCAGGCCAAGTTGGAGGCCACCATCCCAGCGCCCGAGGTGGCCCGCTTCCACCGCCTCTACGGCGCCCGCCAAGGCCGTGTGGTGGTTCCAGTCGAGGGGAATGCCTGCACCGGCTGCAACGTCAAGCTGCGCAGCCCGCTGCTGTTCGAACTGCGGGAGGCCAAGACCATCGTCACCTGTGAGTCCTGCCAGCGGGTCCTCTTCCTGTCGTGAGCCTCGCGGCCCGCGTTGCCACCCTGCAGGCACGCATTCAGCGGGCCTGCGAGGCCGCGGATCGCGACCCCGCCAGCCTGGAACTGCTGCCCGTCTCCAAGCGACAGCCTCTGGCCCTGATTCGCGCCGCTACTGCACTGGGCTTCCGCCGCTTCGGCGAGAACTACGTCCAGGAGGGCGCCGACAAGGCCAACGCCGCGCCGGACCTGGCTTTCGTGCTCCTGGGGCCCCTCCAACGCAACAAGGCCAAAGCGGCCCTCCAGCACTTCACAGAGCTCCAGAGCCTGGACCGCCCGGACCTAGTTGAACGCCTGCGACGCCTGGCGGGGGAACTCGATGTTGTCCGTCCCGTCTGGATCCAGGTGGACCTCTGGGACGAGGCCACCAAGCTGGGTGGCTGCTCCGAGACGGACCTCCCCGCCCTGCTCCACGCCCTGGACGGGGATCCACGCCTGCCCCTGCAGGGCCTCATGGCTATCCCGCCCCCGGATGATGACGGCGCCTTCGCCCAGCTGGCCGAGCTGCGCGACCGCCTGCAGCAGGAGCTGGGCCAGCCCCTGCGCCTGAGCATGGGCATGAGCGGCGACCTCGAGGCCGCCATTGCCGCCGGCAGCGACCAGGTCCGCATCGGCACGGCCTTCTTTGGTGAGCGGGTCTACTGAAGCCAGGGCCTGGGACAACCTACCCGCGTTAGCCTTGGCTTCTTGGCGTCTTGGCGGTGATCATTTCTACTAGCCTCGGAGTTAGCCCAGATGACCACACTCAAGACCGCCATCACCCCCCTGCCTGTCAGTGCCGAGGCACTCTACGGCTTCCTGTCGGACCTGTCGAAGCACCGGGCCTTCCTGGAGCCGGCGGCCCTGAACTTCCAGGGCAGCGAGGATTCCCACAGCTACGTCATCGAGGTCATGGGCATGAAGATGCCCCAGGAGCTGGTGGTCAAGACCCGCGTCCCCGGCCAGCTGGTCACCCTCGTGCCCGGGGCCAGGAAGATGTTCGACCACGAGCTGCGGTTCGAGATCGTCGCCGACGGCGAGGGCAGCACCCTGCGCCTGGTGGACGAGGCCGACATCCCCACCATGATGGCCATGATGGGCGCCGAGAAGCTGCTCCAGGGCCAGCTGGACAGCGCCCTGGCCCACATCCAGGAACTGGCTGCGAGCGGATCCATTTCATAAACAATCGCTGAGAGCACTGAGGAAACAGAGGGACGCGGAGGAAAGATTCCTTCTCAGCGTCCCTCTGCTTGCTCCTGAACCTCCGTGAGTGTGGTTGATCATTTATTGAAAGGAACCACCCCCTCGCGGCATGTCCTGGTAGCGGGGCCTAGATTGGCGCATCCTTTCCCCGAAACTCGGAGGTTCCATGCGTTCCCACCTGCTCCTCGCCGCCCTGCCCGCCCTCCTTGTGGCCCAGGAGACCCCCACCACGCTCAAAGACCAGAAGTTCCTGGCGGTGACCATCTACAACGAGAACCTGGCCCTGGTGAAGGATCTGCGGGAGGTGAAACTCCCCCGGGGCGAAGCCCGGCTGGCCTTCCAGGAGGTCTCGGCCCAGATCCGCCCCGAGACGGCGCTACTGCGGAACCTCACAGCCCCGAAGGACTTCTGGGTGGCGGAACAGAACTTCGACTTCGACCTGCTCACCCCCCAGAAGCTGCTGGAGAAATACGTAGGCGAAAAGGTGAAGGTGGTCCGCAACGTGCCCAATCCCGACAGCGCTGGCGTCCGCGAGGTCCAGGAGGAGGCCACGGTCCTGGCCACCAACGGCGGCACCGTCCTCCAGTTCGCCGACCGCATCGAAACCAGCGCCCCGGGCCGGATCATCTTCCCGGGGGTGCCCGGGAACCTCCGAGCTCGGCCTACCCTCGTCATCAGCCTCCACAGCGGCGTGGAAAAGGCCCAACAGGTGGAGCTGAGCTACCTCACGGGAGGTCTCTCCTGGAAGGCGGACTATGTGGCCAACCTGGCCCCGGACGAGAAGACCCTGGACCTCAGCGGCTGGGTGACCCTCACCAACCAGAGCGGCGCCGCCTATCCCAATGCCACCCTGCAACTGGTGGCCGGGGACGTGAACCGAGTCCAGGAGCGACGGGAACAACCCCAGGTCATGGCCATGGCCATGATGGAGCGCGCGGCCAAGGCCGCTCCCCGCATGGCCGAGGAAAGCCTCTTCGAATACCACCTCTACACCCTGGACCACCCCACCACCCTGGCCGTGAACCAGACCAAGCAGGTGGCCCTGCTCAGCGCCTCCAGCGTGCCCGTCCGCAAGGAATACCTGCTGCAGGGCCAGGGCTACTACTACTCCGGGAGCTACGGCGAGCTGGGCGAGAAGCAGAAGGTGGGCGTCTTCGTGGAATTCGACAACAAGGAATCCAGCCGCCTCGGCATGCCCCTGCCCAAGGGCATCATTCGGGTCTACAAGCGGGACAGCGAGGGCCGCGCTCAGTTCGTGGGCGAGGACAGCCTCGACCATACCCCCAAGAACGAGCTGGTGCGCCTGAAGCTGGGCGATGCCTTTGATGTCACCGGCCACCGCAAACAGACGGACTACAAAAGCCTGGGCCGCCAGGGCAAGTTCGGGAACGTCCACGAGAGCGCCTTCCAGATCGAGCTGAAGAACGCCAAGAAGGAACCCGTCACGGTGAGCGTCCTCGAGCCCATGCCCGGCGACTGGGAGGTTCTCCAGGAGAGCCACCCCCACACCAAGGAAGCCGCCGGCAGCGCCCGGTTCAAGGTCACTGTGCCTGCGGAGGGCAGCGCGACGCTGACCTACCGCGTACGGGTGAAGTGGTGAGCTAGTCCACAGCCCATCCGCAGGCCATACTGGCCCCCATGCCCCTGCCCGCCCGCTTCCTCGCCCGGCTGCGCCGGTTGCCGCTCCGCTTGAGGGGGCGGCTGACCGGGGGCACGGAGGGCCTGCATCCTTCCCGGTTCAAGGGCGCGGGGCTGACCTTCGTGGAGAACCGGCCCTACGTGCCCGGCGACGATCCGCGCTTCATCAACTGGCCCCTCACGGCGCGCACGGGGGAACCCATCCTGAAGCGCTTCGAAAGCAGCCGGGACTTGGTCCTGTGGCTGGTGGTGGACCCCTCTCCTTCCATGTTCCTGGGCGATCCGGTCTCGCCCCTGCGCTGGGCGCTCGAACTATGCGGCGCGGCCTTCGCCACCCTGCAGGCCACCGGGGACCGCCTGGGCCTGGTGGTGCCCGGCGATGGCCGCACGCCCGCCCTGCGCATCGCCCCCAAGCGGGGCCGCAGCCACGGCCTGCGCATCCTGGAGACCCTGGCTGAGCGCGGCCCCTGCATCCCCACCGAGGCCTCCTGGCGTGAGGCCCTGGGCCACTGGGGCGAGCACGGCAAAGGGCACCGTCTCTGGCTCTTCAGCAACGGCGCGGGCCTTAGGGGCCTCGCCCCCCTCCTGAAGCCCCTGGCCACCCGCCATCGTCTGGTCTGGTTCCAGCCCGAGCCCCCCGGCGGCACCCAGGCCATGACCTGGCCCGACCCTGGCTTTTCCAGTGCCATCGAGCACCAGCGCTGGGATCCCCTCCTGGATCCCGTCGCGAAATTGAACACTTGGCTGCGGGCCGGTGGTGCCTGATGGGAAAGGTGGGGAGTCCCCTTGAAGGGCCGTACCTGCTCAGGTTTCGCAGGCGAAACCTGAGGGCTAAAAAAATCGCACTCGTGCTGACCGCTTCCAGCTTGGCGGGCTTCGCTGCACCCACCTGGAAGGCCCCGGACCAGTTGAAGCTGGGGGAACTGCAGGTGTTGGAGTTGCGGGAGGAGGACGCTGCCAAGATCGCCCCGCCCCGCCCCACGGTGGAGGACAACCTCGGGCCCTTGAAGCTGCGAGCCCTGGAGCCACTGCCGGATGGCCGGGGCTGGCGCTTCCAGGTGCAGGCCCTGAGTCCGGGATTGGCGGTGATCCCAGCCCTGGATCTGGGCACCGGCCAGCGCAGCCCGGAGCTGCGCCTGCCGGTACTCCGGGAGATCCCCTTCGGCGGGCCATGGATGGGCTTCGGCGGCGGCAATGACGATCGGCTGCCGTCCCTGCCCTTCCCCTGGGCCTGGGCCAGCCTGCTGCTCCTGCCGCCCCTGGGGCTCCTGGCCTGGCTGCTCCGGCGCTGGCGCCGGAGGGCTTCGGGACGTCATTTGCAGCACGCGCGCCAGACCTTCATTCAGCACTGGCCCCCCCGGGACCGGGAGCGCGACACCCTCGATGCCGTTCATGGCCTGGGACGCGAGCTCCTAGCCGCCCATTTCGGCGAGGCGGCCCGAGCTTGGGGTCCAGCCGAATTGCATGCGCGGAACCTCGGCGCCTGGGAGCAATGGGTCCGGAGTCTGGACGCGGCCCGGTTCGGCCGCACGGAGCCTCCCTTCCCGGCCCCAGAGCCTCTCATGGCGAACCTTCAGGCACTGCACATCACCCCGCCGGAAGGCCGACCTTGATCGCCCTGCGCCATCCCCTCCTGTTCCTGGTGGCAGCCCCCGTGCTGCTCTGGGCCTGGCGAGTGGTCTATCGCTGGGGCATCCCTTCATGCCGACCCTCCAGCCGCCTGGGTCGGCTCAGCTCCCACTGGCTGCCGGTATTCCTGGCCCTAGCCCTGGCCCTGGCCGCGGCGGGCCCAGAGTGGCGCCGCCCCCTGCGCGGTGCGGCTCCCGTGGTGGACTTCGCCGTCGTGCTGGACGGCAGCAGCAGCATGAAGATCCTGGACCGGCCCGACGAGGACCGCTGGCACGCGGCCCGCCGAACTCTGGCGCAGTTCATCCTTCGCCGCCCCGACGACCGCTTCGCCCTCATCCTGTTCAGCGCCCATCCTGTGACCCTGAGTCCCCTGACCGCAGACCACCTGCGCTTGCTGCGGATGCTGGCCCGCCTGGACATCGACAGCCGCGATGACGGCACGGCTATCGGTTCCGCCCTCATGACCGCCGTGCGGCGCCTGGAGGACAGTCCTGCCCGCAGCCGCGTCATTCTGCTCATTACAGACGGCGTGCAGAACCGTGGCCGGGTCACGGCCCTGGAGGCCGCTGAAGAAGCCCGCCGCCAGGGGATCCGCGTCCACTGCGTGGGCATCGGCACCAATGGCGAGAGCCTGGTCCCCGTGGAGGGCGGCGGCCTCACCCGCCTCCACGTGGAGGTGGACCACACGACCCTCAAGGAGGTCGCCCGCCTCACGGGCGGCGAGGCCTTCAGCGCCGAAGACCCCGGTGGGCTCTCCCGCAGCCTGGGCGCCGTGGATCAACTGGAGAAGACCCTCCTGCCCGTAGACCCGCCCACTGAGGGCCAGCCCCTGGCCCAGTGGAGCCTGCTGGCGGCCCTCCTCTTCGCCTTGCCTCTGGCCGTGGACCTCGCCTTCAAGCGGGGACAGGCTCGGCCCGCCTGGCTGGCGCAGCCATGAACCTGCCCTTCACCCACCCCTGGGCGCTGCTGCCCGCCGCCATCCTGGTCCTACTGGTGCTGGGCTTGGCGCTGCGCGCCCACCTGCGGCCGGGCCTGGGCGTCCAGGTCGTGGGCCAACAGCCTCTCTGGCAGGGGCTGGGGCTGGCCCTGGTGCTCACAGGTCTGGGCCTGGGCCTGGCGGAGCCCCGCTGGGGCCTGCCGGAGTTCCCGCGCCTCACGGTGCATGTGGTGCTGGATGCTAGCCGGTCCATGCAGGTGCCCGATGCAGGCGCTGGGCGCACCCGCTGGGAGGCCGCCGTGGCGGCCCTGGATCGCATCTGGTCCCGACCCGAACCAGGGCTGCGCTGGAGCCTTGACCTGATCAGCGGCGATGCCATTCCCATCCAGCCCCCAGGTGAAGACCGCACCCTCCTGCGAGAGGCCCTGCGCGCCGTGGTGCCCGGCGAGGTGGGCTCCCCGGGCACGAGCCTGGGCCGGAGCCTGCCCCAGGTGGCGGCCCAGGCGGAAGCGAATGCTCCCGCTGTTCTCCTACTCCTCAGTGATGGCGAAGAGACCTGGGAAGCCCCCGAGGAGGCCCTGCAGCGGGCCGCTGGGATCTTGAAGAAGGCCCGCCTGCCCGTCTGCGTGATGAGCTTCGGCGATGGCCAACCCTATGCCGTGCCGCCACGGCCCACCCCGCCGGGGGTCGCCGCGCCGACCAGCGCCGAACCCGCAACGAGCAGCGCCCACCCAGAGTTCCTGACTCGGCTGGCCGAAGCCACCGGCGGCCAGGTCTTCAAGGATGGCGAGGCCGCCGCCATCGGGCTCCAGGCCCTGGCTGCGGGCAGGCTGCCCCTGCCC
>TBL_comb47_HYPODRAFT_10000429_pt1 | contig 55613 bp, 82 predicted proteins | sample TroBogypolimnion_40_FD_10682 | JGI IMG/M metagenome (IMG submission 10682)
AAGGAGAAGAACAATGGATAAACCAACAACGTATCTAAAACGGTTGCAAGAAGAGCTGCGTTTGCTTGTAGACCACAATGAAAACACGCTTGGTTATGTTCGTTTGCTAAATGCACAAGTGGCTGGCAACACTCACCGAATCACGGAGTTGCAACACAAAATCGCCAAAGAGTTGGGTGTAGGGCCATACGACAAGGAGAATAGCCATGTTTAAGATGTGCTGCGGAGAATGTGGCGAGTGTTGGTGGGTTGGTAATCCCAGAGCCTGCAAGTGCCCTGACGAAGAGCCAAAGCGTGAGTTTGTTGGGCTGACGGATGAGGAGATGCGTGAACTCGAAAAGCAATTCGAGGCAGAGCGTGTCCGCACATCTGACGAAGAATATTTGGTCATCTATCCAGCCGCTTACTGGCAATGGCAACGAGCCATCGAAGCCAAACTTAAGGAGAAAAACACATGATCGGAGCATTCATACTCGTGGTGTTGCAAAACACCAGCAACAACGGTTTGGGCTGGGAACGCCTCGGAGAATTCAAAACCAAGGCGCTGTGCGAGAAAGCCAGAGTTCAACTCATGGCAACGCAAGAACAAAATAAAAATTGGTACGCCCCGAAATCGTTCGTTTGTTTAGCAAAGGACATGGACTGATGACACACGAAGCAGGCAAAGGCGACAAACGCCGTCCAGAAGACTCCAAAGCCTTCATGGAGAGCTTTGATCGGATATTCCGACCACAGGCATCAACTCAAGAAAAAATGCGCCAAAACGCCGAAATTGAAGAGTTGAAGCAGATCACCCGCAACCTTGACCGCAACACAGGATCAAACAAATGACCACCGCCAAAAAAACAACCGCCAAAAAACAGTCGGTTGAACCGAGCAAAACCCCTAAAAGTACACAGAAACCAATGAAGTCTGTAGAAAAAGAATTCGCTATGCCGCAAGAAGTGAAGGATTGGATCGACCAAGCCAGCAGCCGATTGATGCACATGCAAACCAAGATCAATCGCTTGGAGGCCGACAACAAAGCATTGCGCATGGCCAACAAGGTCATGGAGCAGCGTGTTCTTGGAATGAGCTTGGAGTGACCATGAACATCATCATGTATGACGATGAGACGGCAGAGATTGCTGGAACATTTGCAGAGTCATTGGCCAAAGCTATGAAACACACTGGCGAAGCAGTGAACATGGCTCTTGAAGAATTAAAAACACAGATTGTTTGGTACACACCAAAAGTTCTGTCCAAACGCCGAGGAGTTCGTGGCCGCGCAAGAGCACTCAAATGGAGAAAGCAATGACACAAGATAAAACACCCCCACGGTTCATTGAGCTGGTATTTGGCAACCAATACGCAATCCGCCTATACAAGACAGACGACAAAATGGGAGGAGAACCCGTCTATCGAATGCAAGGCACGCCGCAAGGCATAGAGGCCATGCAAGCCGACATCGACAGCGTCTTCCCAAGAACCACAACTTCAGGTTAAACTCCAGCTCACAATGCACTGAAACGAATGTGCGAAAGGACTGAAATATGACCAGAGAGAAATACATGTTAGTGTCAACTAACTTACTGAATAAACAATTTAAAAATATTCAGGAGGGAGTATGACTGCTAAGAAAGGGGCCGGGAGACCGGCTGGAAGCCCCAACAAGGCCACATCGGAAGCTCGGCAGGCCATAGCTACCTTCGTGGACGGAAACGCTCACAGGCTCACTGAATGGCTCGATAGGGTTGCAGACGGTGTGAAGGCGATTGACCCTGAGACTGGTGAAGAGAAGTTTATCGTCCCACCAAACCCAGCCAAAGCCTTCGACATGTTCCAGAGCGTGGTTGAGTACCATGTGCCCAAGCTGGCACGCATGGAAGTGGCAGGCGACCCAGAGGCACCGATCAAGCTGGAAGGCGAGTTCGATCTGTTTGACGAGCTCCTCAAGCACTATGCAATGAGTCGCCAAGAGCAGGAGTAAGCCATGATCCATCACACACCCGAAGGACATCACATCAAGCTAGGGCTCAACTTCAGCCGGGCACCGGGCGGCTTTCGCATGCTGTGGGCTTGGTATGACTTCGCAACCCAGACAGCCACCACCTACCGTCTACGAGTGCGCCTGCACATGGCTCCGCGCATCATGTGGGAGGTCAAGAAGTTCAATGTGATCGACAGCTACCTGATGGTTCACGACCTTGAGCTGGTGCACAAAGAGGTGCTGGAAGACCTCAATGCCATGGAGCGCACCCAGAAGCGCACCAACGAGCCCTACGCCCTTATCAAGCCCCTATGAGCACGGTTGTAGAGCTACTGAAAGACCCAGACACCAGAGAGCGGTTCAAGAAGCTTGACCCACGCCAACAACTAACGATCCAATGGCGTGCCAAGTGGAACACCAAGGCACACAAGTTCCAGCTTGAACCACCAGGCGACTGGTGGAATATCTGGTTGATGCTGGGAGGCCGTGGATCAGGCAAGACACGCACCTCAGCCGAGACTCTGGGCTACTGGGCCGCAAGTGAGCCCAACACACGATGGTTGGTATCAGCGCCAACATCGATGGACCTGCGCAACACCTGCTTTGAGGGTGAGTCTGGCCTGCTGGCTGTGATCCCCTCCGCATTGATCCTCGACTACAACAAGAGCTTGCACCAGATCAAGCTGTGGAATGGCTCCATCATCACCGGCGTGCCGGCCTCAGAGCCTGAGCGCCACCGTGGTGGTCAGTACCACGGGGCATGGCTGGACGAGCTGGCGGCATGGGACTACCTGCAAGAGACATGGGACATGATCCAGTTCTCTGTGCGTCTGAAGGGTAAGCGTGGCACCAAGATACTGTGCTCCACCACGCCAAAGCCCAAACCATTGATTATGGACTTGTTGGACAGAGAGGGCAAGGACGTCGTGGTGACCAAAGCCTCGACTTACGTCAACATCGCCAACCTTGCGCCCAGCTTCCAACAGCAGATTCTCCAGTACGAGGGCACCAAGCTCGGTCGGCAGGAGATTCACGCCGAGATCATTGACCCCGAAGAGGGCGGCATCGTTAAGCGTGAATGGTTCAGGCTCTGGCCAGACGGCAAACCCTTCCCCAAACTGGAGTACATCATCCAGAGCTACGACTGCGCCACATCGGACAAGACGCACAACGACCCGACTGGCTGCATCACCATGGGCGTGTTCAAGCCATTGGACGGCGGGATGTGTGTCATCATCCTCGACTGCTGGCAAGAGCACCTGCAATACCCACAGTTGCGGCCAAAGGTCATCGACGAGTACGAGGTGGTGTACGGCGAAGGCAAGAACAAAAAGCGCGTGGACTTGCTGCTGGTGGAGGACAAGAGCGCAGGCATCAGCCTGATCCAAGACTTGCACCAAGCCCACTTGCCCGTCCATGCCTACAACCCCGGCAGGGCTGACAAGATACAGCGGCTGTCCATCGTGGCCAACATCATCAGAGCTGGCCGTGTGTGGGTGCCAGAGTCTGGCGTCAAGAAGGGATTCGTGCGTGACTGGGCGGAGGGCATGGTCAGCCAGATATGCTCATTCCCCGAAGGCACAATACACGACGAGTTCGTAGACTGCATCAGCCAAGGCTTGAGATACCTGCGTGATGGTGGCTGGATCAGCATCGACGCACCACCACGGGACGACTACGATCCAGAGGACGTCATCGACGCCTTGGACTTCAACAAGCGCTCCCAGTTGACCAACCCATATGCCGTTTAGTCGGTTGAACCGAGCAAACTTGCATGAAACTTACAACACCTTGCTGTAGACGTACAGGGCGTGCGAAGGCATAATGACGGCAATTTCCCCCATTGAGGTTGACATGGCCACACCACCACCAGACATTGCGGCAAAACTTGACATACTTCGCCAGCAAGCTGCTGAAAAAGCCAAGCAGGACGCTCAGTATTCACGGCAAACTGATCGCCAGTACACGCCAGTCATTCAACCCAATCCCAATTGGATGCCAAAGAAAGCCGACGGCGGGAACATCGACGCCATGCGACTTGCGCTGATGAACAAGGGCGGACAGTATCCTTATGCGGATGCACATGAAAAAGCAAGATTGAATGCAATCAAAATGCTTGGGTTACATGAGCACAACACGGCGGCAGACCGAGCCAAAGCAATGGGTTTTGACTTGGAAACATTCCACGGCACAGATCATCCAGACATTGAATCACTTGATCCAGAGCGCACTAAAGTAGTGAAAGGTGTGTTCTCAACCACCCATCCACGAACTGCATCTCGCTATGCCGAAGACAATAAGAAACGAGCTGGTGAAAAAAGCGCACCAAACATAATCCCATTGTTGTTGAAATCCGCATCTCACAAAGGCATGTCTCGGTTTGACATCAACACCATCAATAGCCACAGAGAGCGTGGCGACAAAGGTGTCTATCGTCCTGAGATGCAAACCGCAGTTACGTTTGATCCTTCGCACATGCGTTCACGATTCGCAGCATTTGATCCAGCAAGAGAGCACGAAACTCATTTGCTTGCCGCAAATGGTGGCTCAGTCACCCACGCCCATCACCTTGAAATAGAAGAGCGCCCACTATGAAAGACCTCGTCGGAAAAGGCAAGCCGTTTTACTCGGCAATGGACATGGCCGCCAAGGCGCTCAAGCGTAAAGTGGGCACAGGCTCAGAGTTCTTGAAAGAGCTGATGGCGTTGCCCGGCGTCAAGCCAACCGAGCTGAAGGAGCGCAACCTTGAAGGCTTGATGAATGCGCCACGCATGACGCATGAAGAGTTCTTGACCCACTTGGCGGCCAAGCCAGCGCCAGCCATCCGTGAAAAGATTTTGAAAAATCCAACCGCCGACGATGTCGAAAAGGCGGTTAGGAAAAAACTTGAAAAGACCGAAGCTGAAGAGCTGAAGTCTCAGGGTTATAGCAAGAAGGAAATTGAGCAAGAGCTGGAAGGTTACGCCAACAACATCAAAAGAAACCGTCCAACCATTTGGGATCAGATATGGCGCAACACATACTCAGACCTGAATCAAAACCCAACTGCCCATGACCAGTACACATTGCCAGGCGGAGAGCGTTACCGAGAGATGCTGATCAAAGCTCCCAAAGGCGGAGATGAATTCCCCGGCGTGTCTCAGCACTTTGGTGGCGAACCCGGCATCTTAGCCAGTATGCGCCTCAAAGATCGCACTGGTCCTAACGGTGAGAAGTTGTTGCACCTTGAAGAGTTGCAGTCGGACTGGCACCAACAAGGGCGTGAGAAGGGTTACAAGGGCAACACAAGCACCGAAGGCTGGAGCGTAAAGTCGCCAAATCCTTATGAGCCAAACGAAGTTATCGTGTATAACCAAGATGGCAAACCTGTATGGACTGGAACTAATCGTTTTGGCACAGATAGGCAAATCATTGATAAAGTGTCTGCACGATTACAAGAAGACAAAGTGCCAGACGCCCCATTCAAAAAGAACTGGGAAGAGATGGCGCTCAAACGCTTGATGCACCATGCAGCCGAGAAGGGCTACCACGGCTTGGTGGTGACGCCCGGCGACGTGCAAGCTGATCGGTATAGCTTGGCCAAGCATGTTGGCATGGTTGCTTACCATCCTGAAGAGCAAAGATTCCAAGCATTTAAACCAAACAGAGAAACGGTCATGAATGAACGGGGTGTCACGCCTGAACGTATCTCTGAATTGATTGGTAAAGAAGCCGCAGAAAGACTTTTGAAAGCTCCAAAAGTTGGAGATCATCATTTTTTAGAAGGTGAACAACTTCAAATGGGCGGCGAAGGCATGAAGGCGTTCTACGACAAAAAGGTTCCCAATATTCTCAACGCCATCGGCAAGAAGCACGGCGTGAAGACTGGGGTCATGAAAGTTCCAATGCCATCCAAGGACTCAACCAAAGTTCTTGGATACCCCGGCGGTGAAGAGTATGTCCAAGGAAGAACAAATTGGGATGAATTTTTGAAACAAAGCCCTCAAGCCGCAAAAGAAATCGGAACTCATTTGCATCACTTCCCTATCACCGAGCCAATGCGTCAAGACATTCTCAAAAACGGTCTGCCACTGTACAAAGAAGGCGGCATGATCCACAAAGCCATAGGAGGCACAGTGCAACCATCAATCAATCAAATGCGCACAGCGCTGATGGAAAACAAGTTTGCTGTGCCAGCGTCCGACCTCAAGTCAGTTGGCGCACAAGAAGCGCCACAGCTTGACACCAAGGTGTATGTGAACGAAGGCGGCCAAGACGGCATGGGCGGTGTAGACATGAATGCCATGCAGCCGGGTATGCAACTGATGCAAGCCCAGCCCAACCTCGACCCAACCAAGAATCAACCACAGCAAGGCGGCCAGCCACCTAGTGCAGGCGCATCCAGCCCCGCACAGCAGCCGCCCAGCAACATCTTGCAGATGACACGCCAAGGGCAGGCCATGAACGCCATGACACCGCCCCAGCAGCCTCAAGGTTTGGCAAAGGGTGGCCAGCCATCGGTTGAAGAGATGCGCATAATGTTGTCGCCCAAATACAAGCCCGTAGCAAAAAAAGCGTCTGAGGTGCTTGGCCAGCATGAAGGTAAACATCTCAAGGTGACACAAGCTGACCGCACCAAGGTTGGCGAAGGCTTTTTGGGTGGTCCGGGCTTTTCATCATTGCAGCACGTTGATCCTGACTACGCTGGCTTGGCATGGGGCGTCAACCATCCATCGGCAGCCAGCAAGTTGGTGAATGCAACCAGAGCGCACCCTGAAGGCGATGTGCTTTGGTCAACCTTGCTCGGCGCTCCAAACCAACACACATCAAACCAAATGGTGTTTGACATGTTGCTCAAGCAGTTCAAAGCCGCCATCAAAGCAGGCAAGATGACGCCCGAGTTGCGTGATGCCATCAATGCCAAGCTGGCTATGTTCACAGACAATGAAGGCAACCGCTACTTTGAAGGCAACGACAACATTGCCAACAAAAACTTTTTCAAAAACCTCAAGACATTTGATCAACGTCGTGAGATGGCAAACTTGATGGGCGGATTGGGTGTTGGCGGCAAGAAAGGCCAAATCATTGACTACGACAAGACCGTGGCCGATACAACCGAACCTGAGTTGTTGGGTGCACCAACCCACGCTATTGGGCCACGCTTGTTTCAGTTGAGCGGCTTGCGTTCGTATCAACCTGAGATTCACCCAGCCTTCCCCCACATCTTGCACGGCGAAGACTTGGGCGAGATGTTCCACCCAGTACCCAAAGAATTGATGCTGCCAGAGTTTCATGAGCACATCAAAAACACCAAAGGCCGCAAGGTGGGCTTTATGGACTTGACGCGCAACACGCCGTCGCAACACATCACCGAGAAGTTTTTGACCAGCTTGCAAAAAGCAGGTCACAAGAAGGGCGGCAAAGTGAAGGATAATCTCGACACTATGCGTCTTGCTTTAACAAAAAATTCAAAGAAGAAGGCTAAATGATGGATGAACTGAACCAACCCGACATCGTCGAGAACGAAGACGGCAGTGCTGATGTCACGATGCCTGACATTGATACCGACATCGAGGAGCTTCCCGACGGCTCGGCCATTGTTAACTTCACAGAAGAAGGCCCCGAAGAGAACCCAGACTTCTACGCCAACATGGCTGAAGAGTACGACAACTATGCTTTGTCGTCTTTGGGTATGCGCTACACCGACTTGGTCAAGAAAGACAAAGACGCACGTGAAGAGCGGGACAAGAAGTATGAAGAGGGTCTGAAGCGTACTGGCATGGGCAACGACGCCCCCGGCGGTGCGACCTTCATGGGTGCCAGCAAGGTGGTGCACCCCGCCATGGCTGAAGGATGTGTGGACTTTGCCGCACGCGCCATCAAAGAGATGTTCCCGCCAGATGGCCCCGTCCGCACCAAGATTCTTGGCAAGATGGACGACATCAAGGCCGAACGCTCTGAGCGCAAACGTGACTTCATGAACTGGCAACTCACCGAGCAGATCGAAGAGTTCCGTGACGAGCAAGAGCAGTTGCTGACCCAGTTGCCATTGGGCGGCTCACAATACTTCAAGCTGTGGTTTGACGAAGAGAAAAAACGTCCATGCGTGGAGTTTTTGCCAATTGACCGTGTGATCATTCCCTTTGCGGCCAGCAACTTCTACACGGCACAGCGTGCCACGGAAGTGCATGAGATTACCCATTGGGAGTTTAACCGACGCATTGCCAGCGGCATGTACAGAGACGTAGACGTTGTCCGCTCGACGCAAGCCCCTGATCCCACCAAGCCTGAGCAGGCCAACAACAAGATCGAAGGCCGCAATGGCCAAGACAACGAAGATGGCGTGCGCAAGATTTACCACATCTACACATGGCTTGAGCTGGAAGACGATAAGTACAGCAAAGGCAAGATGGCACCTTACATCCTGATGCTGGACGAACTGGACAACGAAGTCCTTGGCTTGTACCGCAACTGGGAAGAGCAAGACAAGACGATGACCAAGCTGGACTGGATCGTCGAGTTCAAATTTATCCCTTGGAGGGGCGCATATGCTATTGGTTTGCCTCATCTTATCGGTGGCTTATCTGCTGCTCTTACTGGCTCTTTACGTGCTCTTTTAGACTCTGCGCACATCAACAACGCGGCGACCATGCTCAAGCTCAAGGGAGCGAAGATCAGCGGTCAAAGCCAACAAGTTGACGTCACGCAGATCGTGGAAATTGAAGGCGCACCGGGCGTGAACGACATTCGTCAGATCGCCATGCCTATGCCGTTCAACCCGCCCAGCCAAGTGCTGTTCCAGTTGCTTGGCTGGCTGGACACGGCCGCCAAAGGCGTGGTGAGCACCAGCGAAGAGAAAATTGCCGACATCAGCAACAACGCACCCGTGGGCACCACCCAAGCCCTGATTGAGCAAGGCGCCGCGGTGTTTAGCGCCATCCACGCACGCTTGCACGAGTCCCAAGCCCGTGTGCTCAAAATCCTTTGCCGCTTGAACCGCTGGCACTTGGACGAGATGCAAAAGGGTGAGATCGTTGCCGATTTGGAAATCAACCGAGAAGACTTCTCACGCAACACCGACGTGGTGCCCGTCTCTGACCCGCACATCTTTAGCGAAACCCAGCGCATGGCTCAAAACCAAGCTGTGTTGGCGCTGGCTGAGAAGCACCCAGACCAGTTCAACATGCAGGCGGTCATGTCACGTTTCCTGAAGCAGATGAAGGTGCCCAACATCAACGAGTTGATGAAAGACACGCCAGCTCCAGAGCAACGCACCAGTGCGGATGAGAACGCCGCCATGTTGTTAGGTCAGCCGTCCTATGCTTACATGCAGCAAGACCACATTGCGCACATCCAAGATCACTTGCAATTTGGCCTCAACCCATTCTTGGGTCAGTCGCCGTTTGCCGATCCAAATTACCTCAACAACTTGATCGAGCACATCAAGCAACACATGACGCTGTGGTACTTGAACCGCTCGAACACTTATGTGGCCAAAGCCAACCGCGGCAAACCCGTGGACAACTACGACGATCCAGCGCTCACAGCAACCATTGACAAGCTCTACACGACCGTTGGCGGCCATGTCTTACTTGACACGGGGGAAGTGTTCCAGCAGTTCATTCCAGCCTTCCAAAAACTCATCCAGCAAGCCCAGCAAAAAGCTCAAGCTGCTCAAGGTCAACTGCCGCCCGATGCACAGGTCGTCAAAGACACCAGCATGGCAGAGACTCAGCGCAAGACTCAAGACGATGCTGCGAACCACCAGTACGAGCAACAAAAATTGCAAGCGGACATGCAAAAGCACGCCATGGACAATCAAACAAAGATTGCCATTGAAAACGCCAAGCTGACGCACGAAGCAATTTCAAACATGGTGCAACCCGCACCATCCATGCCGCAACCCGCGGCGCAACCCGCAGCACCTGCTGCACCACAACCTCAAGGAGCGCCAAATGGCATCTGATAACGAACAACGCAGCATCAACGTGCCACAGCACAAACGCTTGGCTCAAGGTGCGCCCATCAACGGTCAAAGCATGAAAGACACAGGCCAGAAAAAACAAGGTGGCTTGGCTCACGTGCCAAAGAAACATAAATGATTGAACAACTGATCCATGTGATCAAGGTGCGCCAGCAAGAGATTGCGCAATCGTTGATGGCAGGCAATGCCGTCACGTTTGAGGCGTACCAGCGTATGGTGGGCGAAGCGCAAGGGCTGAAATACGTCCTTGACTCGTTTGACCGTATGGCGGACGAAGAAGAAAACAAAGAATAAGACCCTAGTCCTTGGGTCTGAGGCCGCGCTGCAAAGCGCTTTAACGATGCACCTGCAATATGGTGTCAAAAGGAGTGAGTATGAGTGAGAAAGACCCGATCCCCACGATTGAGGGGGACGATAGCGTGCCTGATCCAGATCAACTGGCATGGGCATTTCCTAACGTCAAGCCGGGGCAAGCACCCTTTGGCGGTCGAGTGATTGTGCAACTGCGTCGAATCAAAAAGACGTCTGGCCGCATCATCATCGTTGACGAGACAAAAGAGAACGAGAAGTGGAACAACATGATCGGCAAGGTCGTGGCGCTTGGACCATTGGCGTTCAAAAACCGCGACACCATGCAGCCATGGACTGAAGGCGCATGGGCAGAGGTGGGCGACTTTGTGCGCGTGCCTCGTTGGGGTGGCGACCGTTGGGATCGACCTGCACCTGACACCAAAGATGGCGAAGACCCAGTGCTCTTCATGACTATCAACGACCACGAGTTGATCGCTAGGATCACCGACAACCCACTGTCATTCAAAACATTTGTCTAACAAGGAAAAACCATGTCAGAAAAAGACGAAAAAGCAGTAGAACTGCAAGTTTCCGAGGCTCAAGATGGCTCCGCAGTCATTGATTTGCCCGAAAACTTTATAACTGATGATGAGGATACGCCTCAAGAAGCAGTACAAAAGGATGAACCAGTCGGTTCAACCGACTCAACAGACGAAGCAGACCATCCAGATGACTCAGATGCCGTGCGTGAAGCCAAACGAGCACGTCGCCGAGCCAAAAAAGACCTGATTCGCAAGACAAACGAGGAAAAAGACCTTCGTTTGCAACAACTTCAACGTGAAAACGAAGAGTTCAAGCGCCGTTTGGCCAGTGTGGAAGACCGCACACGCCAAAACGACCTTGCACGCATCGACAAAGGCATTGAAGACAGCCAAGTCCGCTACGAATACGCCAAAATGAAGCTGGCGGAGGCTGTGAGCGGCAATGATGGCCATGCCATGGTGGAGGCGCAAGAGCTTTTGGATCAAGCCAAGCAAGAGATTGCCCAGTTGAGCCAATACAAGCGTGCAGCCGTCGATCAACAACGCCAACAACCCCAGCAACGTAACGATATTCAGCTTCCTGATCCTGCTGTGCAGCGTAATGCCGCAGAGTGGATCAAGCGCAATGGCTGGTACAACCCCAACGCAACCGATCGTGATTCATTGATCGCCAAAAAGCACGATGAAGCACTGATTGCCGAGGGCTGGGACGCTTCTGATCCAGATTATTGGCAAGAACTTGACAGCCGCTTGCAAAAAGCATTACCACACCGCTACAATGTGTCCAAAGACGTTAATTCTGACGTTCGCAAACCGAGGAACACTGTGGCTAGTTCTGGTCGTGAGGCTTCAGCATCATTTGGGGGCAGTAACCGCTCTAAGTTTGTTTTGACACCTGAGCGTGTCAAGGCAATGAAAGATGCTGGCGCGTGGGAAAACCCCACACGCAAAGCCAAGATGATTGAAAACTTCATCAAATTCGACCGTCAAAACCGCAACTAATACTTGGAGAACATAATGGAATCACGTCTCAAAAAATCTCTCAACGCTGGTGGTCGCCAAGACCGTTCGAACGGGGAAGCATCCCACGCAGCGCCTGAAGATAAGTTCATTTCTACGCAGGAACGTCGCAAGATGTGGAGCGAGGAGTGGACGCAATCAGCATTGCCAAAGCTGCCCAACATGGATGGGTGGCATCTCTGCTGGCTTTCGACAACCAACAGCTACGACTCCATTGATAAAAGGATTCGCCTCGGTTACGTTCCCGTTAAATCGGAAGAGTTGCCTGGCTATGAAAATTATCGTGTGAAGGCGGGTGAGCATGTTGGGTATATCTCGTGCAACGAAATGTTGTTGTTCAAATTGCCCATGGATGTGTATCAGGAAATCATGTTGTATCAACATCATGAGAAGCCTCAAGAAGAAGCGGATAAAGTCCGTGTTCAACTGGAAAGCCTCCAAGGTCAACGCGATAGCAATGGCAAACGTCTCGTGGATGTCGAGGGCGACGGAATTGGCAGTTTTGATAATCAACCAAGCAAAACGCCCGTATTTTCGGGTTAACCTTTAGGAGTATTCAATGAGTGCAACCTCTGCTCCGTTTGGCTTGCGTCCTGCGTTCCACCCCTCTGGTCTGGATCGCGCTCAGGCGCTCGCAAACGGTATCACTTCGGGTTTGGCTGTCAACATTTTGAAAGGCCAACCAGTCGTCTACACAACCGCCGCTACCGTCGGTTCAACTGGTGCTGCTAACGGCACCATCATCCCTGCTGGCACACCCGGCAACAGCGCTGCTACCTCTGGCTACCAAGTCGCAGGCGCATTCGCTGGTGTTGAGTGGACTGACACCACAGGTCGTCGCCGCATTTCGAACTACTGGCCTTCTGGCACCGCATACCAAACCGGTTCTTGCGTTGCTTACTTCTACAACGACGAAAAAATCGTGTACGAAATTCAAGCCGATGGTTCTTTGGCGCAAACCTCTATTGGTAACGAGTACAACTTCAGCAACATCACCGCTGGTTCCACAACCACTGGTCTGTCGCAAGCTACTTTGGCTGTTGCATCCGCTCAAACGGTCGGTGCACAAGGTCAAATGCGCGTGGTTGACTTGGCTCCATACGTGGACAACGCTTGGGGTGATAGCTACACGATCGTTCGTGTGACATTGCCGTATGTTCAATTTGTTGCTGCTACTACAGCAGTTGTTTAATTAAGGAGCTAACAAATGGCAGCCCCGATGCGCAGTACGGACTTCCGTTCAATTGTTGAGCCTATCCTCAACGAATGTTTCGACGGAGTCTATGACCAACGTGCCGACGAATGGAGCCGTGTGTTCCGTGAAGAAGACGGCATTCCACGTAACTACCACGAAGAACCCGTTTTGTACGGGTTCGGTGCAGCTCCCCAGTTGCCCGACGGTACTCCAGTGACCTACCAACAAGGTGGTGTTCTGTTCTTGAAACGCTATGTGTACAAAGTGTATGGCTTGGCCTTCGCTTTGACCAAAGTGTTGGTCGAGGATGGTGACCACATTCGTTTGGGTCAAGTCTATGCACGCCACTTGGCACAGTCTTTGGTGGAAACCAAAGAATTGTTGTCAGCCAACGTGCTCAATACCGCTTTCAACAGCACATACGCTGGCGGTGATGGTGTTTCTTTGATCAACACTGCTCACCCCATCGTGAACGGCACTTTCAGCAACCAGTTGGCCACCGCCGCTGTTTTGTCCCAAACTTCTTTGGAACAAATGCTGATCCAAATCCGTCAAGCTGTTGACAACAACGGTAAAAAAATCCGTTTGGTTCCACGTCAATTGATCGTGGCTCCCGGCAACATCTTCCAAGCTGAAGTTCTGTTGAAATCTGTGCTCCGCACTGGTAACGCCAACAACGACATCAACCCAGTGAAATCCATTGGTTTGTTGGACGAAGGCGCTGCTGTGTTGAGCCGTTTGACCAGCTCGACAGCATGGTGGGTGCAGACCGACGCTCCCGAGGGCTTCAAGCTCTTGATGCGCCGTCGTCTGGAGAAAACCATGGAAGGTGACTTCGAAACTGACTCTATGCGCTACAAAGCCACAGAGCGTTATGACGTTGGCTTCACAGACCCCCGTTGTGCCTACGGTACACCCGGCGTCTAAACCAAACAGGGCTGGTCTAAAAAGCCAGCCCTTTTTTTAAACCCTGAGTGGTTCAAGCCACAAGGAAGAAAAAAATGCCTCAATTTAGCGATGACTTATTCTTGGGTACTGCCCAAGGTTACATTGGTACAAACAACACAAACTCTGAAGCGGTGATCACTGGTTCGGTGACTGGCACGGTCATGACTGTGACCGCCATGAACTCTGGTGACTCTTTGGTTCTCGGCCAATTCGTGTCTGGCACTGGCATTACTGCTGGGTCATACATCACTTCTTTCGGCACTGGTGCAGGCGGCACAGGCACTTACAACTTGAGTGCTTCTTCGTCAGCCACTGGTTCGATCACAATCACTGCCTCTGGCAACTCTGGCCTCGGCGATCCTTCACCAATGGAAGTTGGCGTTGGTCCTTTGGGTCGTGAGTACGTTTGGGACATGGTTCCACAAACATTGCAAACAGCAAACATTGCCGCTTCGCAGACCCCTGCTGCTGCTGGCAACTTGACGCTGACTGCTGGTACCTCTGCCAAGTCTGTTGTTCGCACAGACGGCACCACAGTGATCCAATTGGACGTCGCACGCGCTGTTCAGTTGACCACCGCTTCTGGCACCATCAGCACAAGCCGCAACTTGACAGTGTCTGGTTATGACTACTACGGCCAACCAATGACCGAAGTGATCGCAACTGGTACAACCTCTTCTGCCGTGGCTAACGTCTCTGGCAAAAAAGCGTTCTACCAAATCTCCAGCATTGCAATTAGCGGCGCATTGCCCGTGGCAATTACTGTCGGCACAACTGATATCCTTGGCTTGCCATTGCGCACATTTGATGCTGGCTACATGGTTCGCGTGGGTTGGAACAACACCCTTGCAAACGATACAGGCACATTCACTGCCGCAGACATGACCACACCCGCTACATCGACCACTGGCGACGTGCGAGGCACTTACCTGCCTTCCACCGCTACAAACGGCGTGAAACGCTTGGTGGCTGTGATTGCTTTGCCCGGTATTGCCACAGGCCCCACTGCGACTCGCACTGGTGCTCTTGGTGTAACTCAAGCCTAATAGGAGGCCACAATGGGTCAATTTAAACCAATGGTGAAAATGTTCACCGATGAGCCTTCAGTTATTCTGAAACTCAAAAAAGGTGGCAAAGTTGCAGCCAAGCACCACGGTGAGCATGGTCATATGTCCATGCACAAAGCCGCTGGCGGCATGATGCACGGCGCTCATGAGGCTTTTGAAGCTGAACATGGCAAAGCCCCCAAAAAGCCTTCTATGGCTGAACGCCGCAAAGCCATGAATCCCAACATGTACGCCAAAGGCGGCAAGGTTGAAAAAGAGATTCACAAGGTCGAAAAAGAGCTGAAACATCACGAGCATTCCAAACATGCTCATGGTTTGAAGCACGGCGGCAAAGCTCACAAGGCTTCGGGCGGCGAGATTGATCGTGACGAAACCAAAACAACCATCGAAGGCAATGCGAAGAAATTCGAAAAAACCAAAGTGGTTGACGGTCAAAAGCACGACAAACACCATGGCACTGGCATGATCAAGGAAGGCAAACCCGCTGGCTACAAGCACGGCGGCCATGCCCACAAGCACCACAAGGCAACTGGTGGCGCAATTCCTGCTGATACTGACGAGAAAGTCAATAAAGGCAAGATCAAAATGCACGGCACCATCGAAGGCAATGAGCACGACTACGTGAACACCGAGATGCACCAAGCCAAGCGTGATAAAGCGCACGGCACCAAAGGCATCAAAGAGTCCAATGCAGGCGGCTTCAAGCACGGTGGACACGCCAAGAAGCACCACAAAGCAACTGGCGGTGCTATTCCTGCCGCAACCGAAAAAAACATGCGTGAAGGCCATTTAAAGGGCGACACATATGAAGGTGGCGACTGGGAAGATCGTGCGGCTGACACAGCTACAGGCGGCGTCAAAAACCGCATGACTGGTGGTGTTCGTGAAGCCAACGCTGGCGGCTACAAGCATGGCGGTCACGCTGCAAAAAAGCACTACGCCACGGGCGGTAATGTCGTTGATGACGGTAAAGCAGTAAAAATGCCCCGTCACTTCGTCAGCCGACCCGTGGCCAACAGCCTGCAATCTGGCACCTTTAAAAAAGGTGGCAAGGTTCACAAAGAAGTTGGCGGTAATGTTGATGCAAAAGCGGTTTCAGACAAAGCGAGTCGTGAACTCGAAGAAGCTCTGAATCCGTTAAGCATGGCCAAAGAGTTGTATGGCAAAGCCAAGAGTTATCTCACTGGCTCACCATCGACTCCCGGCGCTGTGACCAAGACCAAAGAATCGGTCACGGTTGCTCCCAACAAAAAACGCGGCGGCAGAATGTGCTAAAACTGGGTGGGGGCTTCGGCTCCCACTTCTTTCAAGGATAGATCATGAGTAATGGAATCGTTTCATCAATCACTCGCGCTGGCACCTATGAGCCATTCGATCTTCAGGTTGCTCGCAACCAGATTTTGGGTCACAGCGACGTTAGTTTGTTTGGTTATAACGGCGGTATAACTTCTACCTCTGCACCAACAACTGCCCCAATTCCAATGTGGGAAAATGCAACTGCATACACATTCCCATCATCTGCTGCTCAATTGACCATTGTCAGTTCATCTGCATCTGATAACACATCTGCTACCGTAACAATCAGCGGTTTAGATGCTAGTTACAACCCACTTTCAGAAACAATTGCTTTGAATGGCACAAATGCTGTTACATCGGTAAACAGTTATTACCGGGTTAACTCAGTCATCATGGCATCTGCTGGTACATCTCAAGTAACCAATGTTGGAACAATCACTTTTAAACAAGGCACCAACATTGTTGCTCAAATCAATCCAAAGGTTGGCAAAAACCAAGCCAGTATTTATTCAGTCCCCGCTGGATACACTTTTTATCTGAACATCGTTGAAGTCAATTCAGACAACACTTTGGGCAGTGGCAATGGCATGTATTACAACGTGCAGCAAACCGTTAATGGCGTTCAATACAACGTATTGACCCAAGGTTTTAGTTCTGTTTATGTGATTGATAGATCATCGGCTCCATTCGCATACCCGCAAAAATCAGACATTCAATGGCAGATTGCAACAACCAGTTCAACTGCTATTTTGTCTGGCGCAATCATTATTGGTAAGTTGATTCAAAATAACGTCAACACAACTCAACCCGGTAACTGATCATGCCCTTGACCAAATCCAAATCCAAAAAGGCTTTTTCACACAACGTGGAAGCTGAAATGCGTGCTGGCAAACCCCAGAAACAGGCGGTGGCGATTGCGTATGCGGTCAAGCGCAAAGCCAAGAAAGCATCTGGCGGTGAGATTGATTGGGCAGACATTGATGAGGATCGTCCTAAACCTCGTCGATATGCAAATCCTCATGACTACGATAGCGACGTAGACTTCTACAAAGCAGTTGGCGATCCTCGTGGAGATGGAGATGACGAAGGCGAAGACACAGCTCCTCGCATGTCTGAGATCAAAAAACACAAGAGCACAAAACTTGTGAACAAACTCACAGCCAATCGTCAAATGGCTGACATTGCAAAGGCTTCTGGCAACAAAGCAGAATCCGAAAAGCAATTTGGTCGTTTGGAGCGACGCGGCGAGTCCAATCGTTTGAGAGACTTTGCCAAGTCCGCTGAAAAACGTGGTGACAAAGCAAAGGCTGACACACACCGCAAGGAATGGTCAGAAAAAGTTGGCAAAGGCAAACCCGCACCCTTCAAAGGTGGCGGGAAGGTGTGCTGGTAATGAAAACCTGCTTCAAGTGCAAAGAAAACAAATCGTTTGATTTGTTTTTCAAGCACGCCCAGACTTCTGATGGTTATCATAGTTGGTGCAAAGAATGTTGCAAACAAGGCAACGAAAAATCACGCACCAAACGCAATTCAACGATTGAAGGCAGAGCAAGAGTTTTTTTGCTCAATGCCCAAAAAAGCGCTCAAAAACGCAACCAAGAATTTAATTTGGTAATTGGTGATATTGTTAAATGCTGGGAAGAGCAGCTTGGAATTTGTGCATATAGCGGTCGGAAAATGACACTTGAAGCAGGAAAACTTGAAACTGTTTCTATTGAAAGAATCGACAGTTCTAAGGGATATGTGCCAGAAAACACTATTTTGGTGTGCCAAGCTATAAACCGCATGAAGTCAGACTTTTCTTACGAAGATTTTTATAATTTGTGCAGAGATGTTTCTACATTTTTGGGCGATGAGAATCTAGTTCTTGCGGTTGGAGGTTACAAATGACAAAACCGAAAGGTTTGTACGCGGCAATTCACGCCAAGCAGGAGCGTATTGCTCATGGCTCTGGCGAGAAGATGCGCAAGCCCGGCAGCAAGGGTGCACCCACCGCGGATGCTTTCAAGGAGTCTGCAAAGACTGCCAAGATGAAAGACGGCGGTGTGTCGCTGGCTGTTGGACGCGGTGAAAAATTGAGTGTTTCACGTGGAGCAGGACTTACCCAAAAGGGTCGGGATAAGTACAATCGTGAGACAGGTTCACACCTGAAAGCACCACAGCCTCAAGGCGGTGCTCGAAAAGACAGCTTCTGCGCACGCATGTCGGGCGTGGTTGAACATTCAAAAGGCGATGCGGAGCGTGCCAAGGCTTCTTTGAAGCGCTGGAAATGCCCCGGTTGGTGAGGTAAAAAATGGCTTATAGCGGCACAGTTGGGCAAACAGTCGTCACCGTCCAAAACTTAATTGATGACGGTGCGCGTCGTGCTGGAAAGCTGGCGGAGGAACTGACGGTTGAGCAAGTTCAAAGCGCCAAACAGTCGCTGTTTTTGATCTTGAGCAACTTGATCAACCAAGGCATCCAATACTTCGCCATCAAGAAGCAGGTCTACGGCCTCAATCCAGACCAATACGAATACCTGCTCCCCGTGGGTGGCGTGGACGTCTTGAACGCCCTCTATCGCTGGATGACTCGACCAACCCCTGCCGCTGGTGGTTCGTATTTTTCTTCGTCGGGCGTGACAGGTTTGGCCTTTGACAACAACGTCTTGACCTCTGACGCTCAGACATCGCCCAATGGCTACATCGGTGTCAACTACGGCCAAAACAACCCAATCTATGCTGGCTCAATCGGCATCTTGCCTGCGACATCTGGCAGTTTTCACATTCTGCTTGAGACGTCCAGCGATGGTTCAACATGGACTACGTTATTGGACACTGGCGTCACCCAATGGGTGAGCGGCCAATGGCTGTGGTACGACATTGATCCCGGCGTGACTGCACAGTATTACCGCATGAGAGAAACCTCTGGCGGCACATTGAACGTCGCTGAGTTCTACGTTGGCAACAATTCGACCGAAGTCACAATGAGTCGGTTGAACCGAGACGACTATACGAACTTACCAAACAAAAACTTTACTGCAAACCAACCGTTTCAGTTTTGGGTAAACCGTACCATTCCGCAAACCACCATCACGCTGTGGCCAACGCCAAGCGACCCCTTCGTTCAGATGACCGTTTGGTATTCTTCGCAAGTGGAAGACGTAGGTGCATTGAGCGGACAACTGGCTGTACCAGATCGATGGCTCATGGCCATTCAAAATATGCTGGCTCACCAAATGAGCCAGACTTTGCCTGCCATTCAACTGCAACGCATCCAATATTTGGAAGGACAAGCTGAAAAATATTTCCAAATGGCAGAGCAGGAAGAACGCGACAAATCTCCGATATATTTTGCGCCAAATATAGGTGTATATACACGCTAAGGTATTAAAATGCCTAGATTTCTTAATACTGAAGGCAATGCAGTCATCGCAATTTTTATTTGCGATCGCTGCAAAATGAAACGCCCGATCATTGAGCAGATGCCTGACCCCAACTTTCCGGGTTTGCGTGTCTGTCAACAGGGCTGTGCCGACGAAAAAGACCCATATCGCTTGCCAGCACGCAAGACTGAGCGCATTAACTTGGCCTATCCACGGCCTGACGTCAGTGTGGCAGTTAATCCAAGCGACATCTTGACTGGGGGCGATAATGATTACATCATCAGCACCGAGCAAAACACCAACGATCCCGAGAACGATGGCAACATCGACGTGATCCAACTGCAACCGTGATATGGCACAAGTAAAAATCACCGATTTACCCAATGCTCTAGCCCTCACGGGTTCTGAAGCAGTGCCGATTGTTCAAAACGGCGTCACCGTGCAAACAAGCACGGGGTCAATCGCATCTGTCCCAAATCAGCAATACACCTTTTTGACGGCCACGCAACAAACTGGCTTGGCCAACTCGCGCTATTTGGCTGTGGGCAGTGGTTTGTCAATCACCGACAACGGTGCGCAAAACACTTTGGCCATCTCTTTGACTGGAACTGTGCCAAGTCTGAACACTGTGGGCAATGGATTGATGGCAAAAACGGCCACAAACACGCTCACAGCGCGTCAAATCACTGTTGGCAATGGGTTGGCAGTCACCAATGGCGATGCCGTCGCTGCGAACCCGCAAATCAATCTTGGTTCATACCTCACCAGCTTTCAATCAACGTCTAGTTCAACTGGCTTGCTCGGCGTAAGCGGCGGTTCGTTTACGTCAAGAGCGATTGTTGGCACAAGCGGCAACATTGGCGTGACCAATGGAGATGCTTCCACAGGCAATCCAACCATCAACTTAATTGCCACTGGCACATCAACAGGCACTTTTGGTTCGACAACCGCAATTCCAGTGGTCACGGTTGATTCCTTTGGCCGCATCACGTCAATCAGCACTGCATCGGCGATTGCTGGTGGCACGGTAACTGAAATTGACACGGGAACTGGCCTCACAGGTGGGCCGATCACATCGTCTGGCACTATTTCTCTGGCAAACACAGCCGTGACCGCTGGGACGTATGGCTCGGCCACCCAAGTCGGCATTTTCACGGTCAACGCCCAAGGCCAACTGACTGCGGCCAGCAACACCACGGTGACGCCTGCATGGTCGTCCATCACGTCAACCCCAACAACAATTGCTGGGTACGGCATCACCGACGCAGTTTCGTTGGCTGGGTCGCAAACGCTGACCAACAAGACGATCAGCGGCGCAAGCAACACGCTGACCAACATTGGCAACGGTTCGCTCACCAATAGCACCATCACCATCAACGGTAATGTGACGTCGCTTGGTGGCTCTGTGAGCGTTGGCACGGTGACTTCGGTGGCTGGCACAGGCTCGGTTAACGGCATCACGCTCACTGGCTCGGTGACGGCAAGCGGAAGCCTAACCCTTGGCGGCACGTTGAGCGGGATTGGCAACAGCCAGTTGACCAATAGCTCAATCACCATCAATGGCAACTCGGTGTCGCTGGGCGGATCAACCACGGTGACTGCATCCACCACCAGCACGCTGACGATTGGCACAGGCCTGAGCGGAACAAGTTTCAATGGCTCCGCCCCAGTCACCATCGCAATTGCAAACACTGGCGTGAGTGCAGGCACATATGGAACCGCAACAGCCATTCCATCCATCACGGTGAATGCGCAAGGTCAGATCACCTCCATCAGCACCAACCCGCTGAACTCGCCTGCCTATCAAGGCACATGGAACGCTTCTACCAATAGCCCCACGCTGACCTCGGGCGTTGGCACAAACAACAATTACTACGTGGTGTCCACCGCTGGTACAACTACGTTGAACGGAATTTCTCTTTGGTCTGTGGGCGATTGGGCAATCTTCAATGGAACGACCAACGCTTGGGAGAAGATCAACGGATCAAGCTCTGAGGCTTTCACGTCTTTGACCGTGACTGGCCTGACTGGCTATATGTACGCCAACGGCAGCAGCGCAGTGACGGCATCAACCACGATACCCACCACGGCATTGAGCGGCACAATCACCAATGCGCAACTGGCTAACTCAACAATTTCTGGCGTGGCGCTGGGTTCAAATTTGAACGCGCTAACGATTGGCACTGGATTGTCTGGCACGAGCTACAACGGTTCTGGCGCAGTGACGATTGCCATATCCAACACCACGGTGACGGCTGGCAGCTACACCAATGCGTCCTTGACCGTCAACGCGCAAGGCCAGATCACAGCAGCTTCAAATGGCACAGCACCAGTGACGTCAATTGGCGTAAGCGCACCAATCACCTCGACTGGCGGCACAACGCCCACCATTGGCATCACGCAGGCCACGACAAGCACCAACGGCTACTTGAGTAGCACCGACTGGAACACTTTCAACGGCAAGCAGCCTGCTGGCAGCTATGTGACCTCAGTCAGCGGCACGGCGGCGCAGATCAGCAGCACAGGCGGCACAACACCCACACTGGCGCTGATTGCCACCGCCGTGACCGCAGGCTCATACACCAACGCAAGCATCACTGTGGACGCCTATGGCCGCCTGACAGCGGCTTCAAGTGGCACAGCACCCGTCACGTCGATCAGCTTTGGCACAACGGGTTTGACGCCATCCACAGCGACTTCTGGTGCGGTGACCGTGGCTGGCACGCTGGTGGTTGGCAACGGTGGTACTGGCGTGGCAACGCTGACTGGTTTGGCATATGGCAACGGAACATCGGCATTCACTGCCGCAACTGCTGCGCAAGTTGTTGCTGTGATTGGTTCAACCGCAGTCACAAATGCAACGAATGCAACAAACACTGGCATCACCGCCGCAACGACAGGGGCAACAAACTACCTGACATTCGTTACTGCCACTAGTGGAAACCTCCCACAATTGGTAAACTCTTCAATAACTTGCAACGCAGCAAATGGCACAATTACGGGTGGCGTTTCTGGCGGTGCTTTCTAAGGAAAAAAAATGGCACAAAGCGGATTTACTCCAATTTTAATTTATGCAAGTGGCACAACTGGAAACTCTCCATCTGCCGCCAACTTGACAAGCAGTTCTCAAGGCGCTGAATTGGCGCTGAACTACTTCGATGGCAAGTTGTTCTACAAAGATGCGTCAGGCAACGTGCAAGTGTTGGCAACAAAAGGAACTGGACCAATCGGCGGTTCAAACACTCAAATCCAATACAACTCAAGTGGCGCATTGGCTGGTTCAGCAAATTTGACATTTGACGGAACAAATCTTGGCATTGGCGGCTCTCCAGTTTCCTCAAAAGGTCAACTGCAAGTTGGAACAATTGGATACACAGACACTGGCGTTTTGGCTGGCTTTGCATCAAGCGTTGCGGGGTACAACCAGGTCATTTTGCAAAACACCAACTCTGGTTCTACAGCATCGACCAACTTCAACGTATCAAACGACCAAGGCTCTGCCACAACCAACTATGGTGAGTTTGGCATCAACTCATCTGGTTTTTCAGGCTCTGGATTCAGCACCGCAGGCTGGACGTATTTAGCTTCGGCATCGACAGACTTGGCTATTGGCACATACGGCTCTAACGCAATCCATTTCATTGTCAATAGCGGCACAACTGACGCAATGACAATCAGTTCTGCTGGTGCGGTGTCTTTGCCGGGCGGCACAGCCAACGGAGTAGCCTATCTCAATGGCTCTAAGGTGCTTACTACTGGTAGTGCGCTTACGTTTGATGGAAGCAAATTGTTAGTTTCGTCTAGTGGTGAACAAGTAAAACTGCTTTCTTCTGGCGACTTTACAACCACGGGAACAGGTTATATCCGCTGGTATGATAGCGGTGGCGCTAAAGGTTATATCGGCTATGCAGGCACTGCCAATCAGTTTGATTTACAAACTGGCCCAGGCATGAATTTAAACTTCAATGCTGTTGGTGGAACAACTACTTTTGCTGTCAGCAACGCCGAACAAATGCGCCTGACCAGCACAGGTCTGGGTATTGGTACAAGTTCTCCAGCAACTGCATTAGATATTACATCTGCCAACACCAACGTAGCAAACTTTAATGGAACGGGCACGAACGGCACAGCCATTAGATTACAAAACAGCGGAACAAACACATTTCTCATTGGGTCGTCTAAATACTTGACAGGCGGTTCTGCTTCTGAATATGGAATCGGAACACTTGGAGCAACACCAATTATTTTTGTAACAAACGGTTCCGAACGTGCCCGTATCGACTCCAGCGGTAACCTTGGACTGGGTGTTACTCCTAGTGCTTGGGAATCTGGCGCTAAAGTTCTTCAATTAAGTACTGCAACTGCTGGTGGAACTGCCAATGATAGCTGCGCAATATGGGCGCGTGCCGATAGTATGCGACTGATTAATGGTGCGTACTACAACGGGACCAGTTATGTTTACACATCAACAGGTGTTGCCCCTTCTATTTTTTCAGTAGGAAACACGCCTGGGGGATTTGTTTGGCAAAGTGCCCCTTCTGGTACTGCTGGCGGTAATCCATCATTTACAACAACAATGACGCTTGATGCTAGTGGTAACTTGCTGGTGGGAGGAACTACCGCATCAATTTCATCTGGAACTGGGATTAAACTTTTAAACGATACTGCAAATCATATTTCAAGTGTTTCTTCATATACTACAAGTGGTCAAGGTGAATCTTTTGTAGCATATTCAACTGGCGCATCAGCTTTTAGATTTTATGTGGATTGGGCAGGAACTATTCATGCCACAAGTATTGTTATTACAGCAATTTCTGATGAACGTTTAAAAGAAAATATCCGTGATTTGGATACAGGTCTTTCTACTGTTATGGCGCTTAAACCACGCCGTTACGATTGGAAAGAAGGAAAAGGTCTTGACAAGAAAAACGCTGCTGGCTTTATTGCTCAAGAGTTTGAAACAGTATTTCCTGATTCTGTTGGAACATCTAAAGCTGGCGCTGATGGTATTGAATACAAGAACATCAATTATGAGGAGTTAATCCCAACATTGGTGAAAGCTATCCAAGAACAGCAATCCATCATCACAGACTTGCAAGCTAAACTCAAATCCGCTGGCGTAGCTGGCTTCTAAGGAAAAATCATGGCATCGACAATCAACTGGACTATTGACTGGCTCCAAGCATCCACACAAACCATTAACGGCTACAGCGAGGTCGTATTGACTTGCGGCTGGCGATGCACAGGTACGGAGGCAAACACTGCCACACCGCCCGTGACATTTACTGACAGCGTGTACGGCACATGCTCTTTCCCTGAGCCTGCTGCTGGCGGTTCATTTACCCCCTATGCACAATTGACTCAAGCGCAAGTGATTGGCTGGTGCTGGGAAAACGGCGTCAATCAAGCTGCAACCGAGGCTGCTGTCAACGCCAGCTTGAATTCTCAAATCAACCCCGCCGTTATTCAACCGCCTCTGCCTTGGACTGCGGCATAATTTGAAAGGGGTCAACCCGCTGCCCCTACACAGCGGGACTAGGAGAATGAGATGAACGAAATCAAACTGTCAACTGACTTGGTCAATGCAATTTTGCAATACCTTGGCAATCGTCCTTACGTGGAAACCGTTGGGCTGATCCAAGGCATTCAAAAGCAAGCCGCCGACCAAGGCGCACAACCCGCTCAAGCTGAAACACCCGCAGCGGAGTGAGGCATGGACACCACTGAGACTAAGCTGGCTGTACATGAGGCAATCTGCGCCGAACGTTATGCCCACATCAAGGGTTCGCTCAGTGATGGCGAGAAGCGCATGACAAAGATCGAATACCTCTTGTATGCGGTCATTGCTTGCGTGCTGCTTGGTCCGGGGGTGGCTGCTGCCGTCATCCACAAACTCTTTGGTGTCTAAGATGTGGAACCCATCTCAATGCTCATGGCGGCTGTCGCAGCAGTGCGGCAGATCAAAAAGGGCTGCGAGATGCTCCGAGAAGGCCGTGCTGAGATCGACGGATTCAAAAAGTCCATTGAGCAAGGCATTGGAGATGCCAAGGCAATCTTCAAAGAGGTCACAGGACTTTGGGGATGGGTCAAAAGCCTATTTGGCTTCAAGCCTACCCCAAAAGTTTCTCAAGTTGTTCAGTTGCCTCAGTCGGTTCAACCGACTAAAACACCAAAAAGAACACAAAAAGAACCTGAGCTGTCATACGAAGAGTTTCAGTTTAAGGTCATTGTTGATGTCAGCGAACAACTGGGTGTATTCTTTGACATCCACCAAAAGCTCACCACGCAGTTTCATGACATGGAGCTGGACTCGCAAGACGTCTACGACCCCCATGCAAACCTTGCGACTCGTGCTGTGCAGCGTGTCACCGTGGGGTTACAGCTTGAGATACTGACCACCCAAATTCGAGAGGCTATGGTGTATGCGCCCCCTGAGCTGAAGGACATATACACGAGGTTTCTTGAAGCGTACAACCAGATTGTCGATGAGCAGGAATTTGCCCGACTTGAACAACTCAGAAAGGCAAACGAATCAAGATGGCTACGCGAGGAAATGCGCAACTTTCAAATCGACTTGGCAATGGCTCTGGTCGCGGTGGCAACGGTGATCGTGATTCTGTGGACAATGCTGTTGGGCGTCGCCTCGCGGAGAGAAACTCTTCTTACTTCCTCGTTGGAATGGTCTTGTTCGCCGTGGTGTGCTTCATCCTCTTACCCATTGAGGTGATGATGCTCATGGACATCAAGACCACCAATGTGAGGTCGCAAGAAGCGTTGGCCGAGGCAAAAAAGATCAGGGCTGAGTTGAAGCAAAAAAAGGACAACGAATGAAACTTTGTATAGTTATTTTTTTGTGTTGGATACTTACTGGATGTTTTGACGATCGTTACCGCTACGCATGCCAAGACCCTGCGCACTTCAAAGACGAACAATGTCAGCACCCCGCCTGCGAGTTTTCGCAAACTTGCACCGAGTATCTTGTAGCCCCTATCTTGGAGAAGAAAATTGAAGGAAATCCTGCTCAAGCTCCTGTCCAGCAACAATGCACGTCTCAGTGCCGATGAGATAGACGTCCGAGTTCGGGCGTTTGTTGTCATCATGGTAACGCTCATTTTTGCGTTTATCACCTTTGCCTTGCTGTACTCGGTGACCTTTGTCACCCAGCCAATCAAACAGATGGCTCCGATTGATCAAGCGTACACCAAGATGCTCAACGACATCGTGCTGCTCATCGTGGGCGGCATCGGCGGCATCTTGACCAAAGGCGTTAGCAATGAGGCCAAAGACATGATGAACGCGGCCAAGGCCAACACAGCGGCTTACGTCGCCCCACCACCACCTCCGCCTGCCCCAGTCGTGATGATGGCTCCTACGGCTGGCTGGACGCCTCCACCAGCCCCTATGACGCCTCCGCATCATCTTGAGTCTGACGAAGAACGTTCAGCCATGGCAGAAGCCCGTCAAAGCGTGAAAGGCTGATATGTTTAGCTTGTTCAACCCCTACGTCCTGATTGGCATCGCAGCCTTGGTGGCGGCCTCCTTCTTTGAGGGGCACCACATTGCCTATCTTGAGCAAGAAGCCGAGATTGCCAAACTCAACGAGAAGGCGCGTGGGCTTGAACAAGAAGCTGCCCAGCGCGTCACCGACCTATCAACCAAACTTGTGAAGGCCAACCAAGATGCCAAAGTTCAAATACAAAAGCGTGATGCTGCTATTGCCTCTGGCCAGTTGCGGCTTTCTATCGCCACCCGCCCCGTACCAGCCTCCTCAGATGCCTCCTCTTCCTGCGGAAATAGCGTTCAAGCAAGAGCCGAACTTGACCCAGCGGCTGCTCAATCTCTTGTCGCCATCACCGACCAAGGAGACGCCAACACCCGCCAGCTCAACGCCTGCATCGATGCCTACAACACCGTCTTCAAAGTGATTAACGGGGGCAAGAAATGATTAATGCACTCCAACTGCAACAACTGGGCATTGGCATTGAGTGGGTTGGCCCACTGAATGAGACGTTTGCCAAGTTTGGCATTGCCACCGTGGATCAGCAGGCGGCGTTCATCGGGCAGTGCAGCCATGAGTGCAATCACTTCAAGACTTTGGAGGAGAATCTAAACTACAAGGCCGAGACGTTGCATAAACTCTGGCCACAACGGTTCCCAACCATGGAGATTGCAAATGCCTACTCGCACCAGCCGCAACGCATCGCCAACAAAGTTTACGCCTCACGCATGGGCAATCGTGACGAAGCGTCTGGGGACGGGTATCGGTTCCGCGGTCGGGGTGCGATCCAGCTTACCGGGCATGATAGCTACTGGCATTGCGGTCAGGCCATCGGTGCCGATCTGGTGGCCAACCCCGATCTGGTGTCCACACCTAAATACGCTGCGCTGAGTGCAGGCTGGTTTTGGTCAACTCACAACCTGAACGCTGCGGCGGCCGCAGAAGATTGGACAAAAGTCACCAAAATCATCAACGGCGACACATTTGGGCTAGACGAACGGGTAGCATTGACAAAACATGCTATTGCCGTTCTAAGCGCTTAATGGGACAATCACGCAACCGTAAAGGACTCACATGGCGACCGTTACCCCAGCCACAATAACTCCGTCATGGGCGATGACCTATGACAATCTGACGACGATGGTGCTCCAGTATTTGGAGCGCAGTGATCAAGCGACCATTAACGCTATCCCCACCTTCATCACTTTGGCTGAGTTTGAAATTGCCCAAGAGATCAAAACCTTAGGTCAAATGGCTGTTGCCACGGCAACCATGTCGGCCAACAACCCAGTGCTGGCCAAGCCTGCACGCTGGCGCAAAACTGTCTCCATGACCTTGACCAAGTCCGATGGCACACAACAGCCCGTCTTGTTGCGCAAGCTGGAGTATCTTGAGAATTATTGGCCAAACGCCACTCAAACCTCTACGCCGCTGTTTTATGCCGACTCGGACTACCAGCATTGGTACTTGGCACCGACACCAGATCAAGCGTACAGCTTCGAAATCTTGTACTACGAGCGCATCCAGCCGCTGAGTTCGGTCAACCAAACCAACTGGCTGACCCAGTATGCGCCCAACGCCATGCTGTATGGCACGCTGTTGCAGGCCATGTTGTTTTTGAAGAACGACAATCGAGCCGTTTTCCAACAAAAATATTCAGAGGCGATAAACGCCTTGAAAACAGAAGACGTCGCAAGAGTTGGGGATAGGTCAGCCGTTGCCGTGGACAGTTAATATGTACGCAATTTACATAATCACCAATCTTGTGAATGCCAAACAATATGTTGGTATTACATCAAATATTAAACAAAGATGGGCAAAACATCGCAAGGCAACTGGCGATTGCCCAGCTTTGCACGCATCAATTAAAAAACATGGGATAGAAAATTTTGCTTTTTCTCATATTGCAAATGCTTTTGATCATGAGTCTGCATGCAAAATTGAACAACTTTTAATTGTTGAGCACAATACAAAATATCCTTGTGGATATAACATGACAGATGGCGGAGAAGGTGGATTAAATCCATCAGAAGAAACCAGAATTAAATATTCTTTAATGCGCAAGGGCAAAAAGAAAAGCGAAGAACATAAAGCAAAAATTTCTGCAAGCAATTTAGGAAAAAGCAGAGGTTTAGGAAAACCAAAATCTTTGGAGCACAATGCCAAAGTTGGCGCAGCTTTAAAAGGAAACAAAAATTCACTTGGCAGAAAAGATTCTCCAGAAACAATTGCAAAAAGAAAAGCAACGCGAGCAATCAATAAAGCCAAAAAATTGATGCAGGAATTAGCATGACAACATACATCGACGCCTTCACAGGTTTAACCATCAACCCATCAACGGTGGGTTACGAGAATTTATCCATCAGTAGCAACACCGTGCTGCAATGGCCGATCAATGGCAACACCTCAAATGTTGCAGCCAACATCATCGAAGTCACGGCCACCACGACTGGCCTGAAGTTGTTCATGCCGCCAGCCACGCAAGTGTCAAGCGGCCAAAACGTCATTGTGCGCAACATTGGCTCCAACACTTTCACGGTGACGGACACAAGCGGCAACACCATCGCCAGCATTGCGTCTGGCTTGGCTGACTTCATTTACTTGACCGACAACACCACGACAAATGGTACGTGGGCGGTGGTGACGTTTGGCTCAGGCACATCGTCTGCCAATGCGGCCACGCTGGCTGGGTACGGCCTAACCGCCATCGGCGCGACGCTGAATCAGTCCTACACCGTCAACAACGTGACGGCTGGGTACACCTTCTTGGCGTCTGATCGCTCATCGTTTTATGTGTGGGGCGGCGGCGCTGGCACGCTGACCATGCCTACTTCGGCAAGCGTGGGCAACAACTGGTTTGTGATGATCCGCAACAACGGCACGGGCATCTTGAACTTGGTTCCCCAAGGCACAGACACCATTGATGGCAACCCAAGCGCTCAATTGCAGCCCACCGAGTCGCTGGTGATCGTCTCCAACGGCACGGGATTCAACACCTTTGCCTACGGCCGCTCAAACACGTTTTTCTACACCCAGTTGCAAGTGACTGTGACGGGCGGCACAACCACGCTCACGTCTGCTCAGGCCTCAAATACGATTCAAGAGTATCTTGGCACTTTGACGTCCAACCAATTTGTGATCTTGCCCCAAACCGTCCAGTTGTACTCGCTGCAAAACAAAACGACTGGCTCGTACACATTGACCTTCAAGACATCGGCATCGGGCGGCACAACGCTCACACTGCCACAAGGACAAACGATCATTGCGATTTGCGATGGCACAAACGTCTACAACGCACAAACTGCCGCATCGTCTTCGCTGGCTTCTTTAACTGTGTCAAATGGCTCTTCTGCTGCACCGTCATTGAACTTCTCTGGTGATACTACGACGGGCGTCTACTTGGTTGCCAGTGGGCAGCTCGGCTTTGCTGTTGGCGGTTCAAACGGCATGACATTGAATGCTTCAACAGGCCTGACGGTGCAGAACCAAGTCACGGCTTTGGGCGGAATTCTTGGCGGGGGCTTCTAAATGACCGCAAAGGTTGCCGTACTCCAAGTCAAACCGGGCATCCAACGTGATGGCACGAGATTCATGTCCGCCTCCTACGTGGACGGCCAGTGGGTGCGCTTCCAAAATGGTTTGCCTCGCAAGATCGGCGGCTACAACAGCATGTTCTTGAATGCCTCGGGCATCTCTCGCGGCATGATCATGCAGTCCAACAACGGCTCAAACTACGTCATTTCAGGCTACTCCAACGGCCTAGAGCAATGGGTGACGGCCAACTATGCTGGCGTGGGAACTGGGCCGCTGGCGTACACCTTCTCCAGTGGGTTTACGGCCAATGCCAACAACTTGTGGCAGCTAGACATTGGCTACGACTCCACTGGCGGCGCAAATTTGAATTTGATTGCGCACCCCGGCCAGAACTTGGCGGACATCTCAAGCACGGTCAACACCCGCCCATTGTTTGGGCCATTGACTGGCACAACGCTCGCGCCCGTGGGCGTCTTCACCGCTTCGGCCACAATCTCCACTGGCACGGCCACCATGACCTTCCCAGCGACCAATTTAGGCGTGGGCGCGGGTGTGTCGGTGACTGGCACGGGCATCCCTGCAAACACCACGGTGCTGTCGGCCATCATCACGGGCGGCGTTTACACGGCGACTTTGAGCAATAACGCAACAGCATCAGGCACTTACACCTTCACCTTCGACAACAACATCAGTGTTTCGGGTGGCGTGGTGATGCTTTACCCGTACCTCTTTGTGTACGGCAACAATGGCCTGATCCAAAACTGCGCAGCAGGTGACTTCACCAACTGGACAAGCTCTGACGCCAACTCCAACAACGTCGCGGCCACCAAGGTGGTCAAAGGCCTGCCCGTGCGCGGCGGCACAACAGTGCCAAGTGGCTTGTTTTGGACGCTGGACTCGTTGATTCGCGTGAGCTACGCGCCGCAGACTGTGGGCAACCTGACTTATTACTGGCGCTATGACTTGGTGACGCAACAGTCGTCCATCATGTCGAGCCAGTGCGTCATTGAGTATGACGGCATCTACTACTGGGTCGGAACTGACCGCTTCTTGATGTACAACGGCGCGGTGCAAGAAGTCCCAAATAGTCAAAACCAAAACTGGTTCTTTGACAATTTGAACTATCAGCAACGCCAAAAGGTGTGGGTAAGCAAAGTGCCGCGCTGGGGCGAGATTTGGTTCTTCTACCCCCGTGGTGACGCCACCGAATGCACGGATGCCATCATCTACAACGTGCGCGAAAAAACTTGGTATGACGCAGGCCAATCACTTGGTGCGCAGCGCTCGGCAGGGGCATTCAGCGAAGTGTTCCGCTACCCCGTGTGGGGCGGCAACACCGCATCGGGATATGAGGCCACTGGCGCAACCATCATCAGCGGCGGTGCATCGTATGCCGTGGGCGACATTGTGACCGTCTTGGGCGACTCTGGTGCACCCGCATCGCTCAAAGTCACCACCGTGTCTGGCAGTGCCGTCACGGGATTGACCGTGGTGGCCGCTGGCTCGTACAACCCGGCTCCATCTGGCACGTACACCACATCGGCGCGGTCGCCCTCAACTGGCACTGGCCTGACGGTGAGTTTGACCACCGCGCAGTCCTACACCTTGTGGCAACACGAGATTGGCACAGACCAAATTTACACCGACCAAGTCACGGCCATCAACTCGTATTTTGAAACCCCCGCGCTCGGCGTGCTGGGTGGACTTGTGGGTGCGGTTCAGCAGCCCGGCGACAACGTCTGGACGCGCTGCGAACGGATTGAACCTGACTTTGTCCAGTCTGGCACGATGAGCGTCACCGTGACTGGTAAGGGCTACGCCGACGACAGTGACATCACTTCAAACCCTTACAACTTTGACCCCACCACGCTGAAGGTGGACATGCGCGAACAACGCCGCGAGATGCGTTTGCGCTTCACCTCCAACACCACTGGCGGAAATTATTTCATGGGCAAAGTGCTCTTGAGTCTTGACGTTGGTGACAGCCGCTCGACGGGAAATCCGTAATGGTTACATACGACCCTCGCGGAATGACATGGGATCAGTATTGCAAGCTGATGGAAGAGCTATTTGCACCACAGCAGCTTGGTCATGTGACCGAAGACAAGTGGCGCGACTGGGTCGATGGAATGAACGGCATCGGGTACTTTGTCCAATCGGGCGTACCTGATCACAGGCAATTTGCAACTTGGCAAGAATGGGCTGAGAGCATGATAGGTATCATGTCGATACAAGCATAAATAGGAGCACGACATGGACTTTCTTGAACTGTTGAACAAAGTAGCACGAGTTGCCAGACCAGCCCATCATGAATTTATTCCGATGAGCACCATGGATGAGCTGTTTGAAGAATCTTGTTTTGATTCTTTAGACATGATCATGATTGGTATGTACATGGCAATTATTTACGACATTGACGATGCGGTTGTCAGAGATTTTGTACCCACGACGCCAGCCGCAATGTTGGAATTTGTGCAAACCAATAAAAAACGGGAATGCGAATCAATCGAATGGGCAATGGAGCTGATCAAATGATTTATTTGACCGACTACCGAATCACCAAGCCCGGCCAAATTGACTTGCTGGACGATATTGTTTTTCCGCAAAAAGTTCAATGGTTTCCTGAAACCTACAACCGCGTAAAACTTGGCATGACCTACCCGCCACACAAAGTGGCTGAGATGGTTTTAGACCCAGAATTGGTCAAAAACATTCGTGAAAACAAAATTGGCAAGACTGCTTTTATTTTGGCATCTGGCAATGCTCATTTTGCAGGCATCAACCCCCGCAAAACACAGCCAACACGCCTGACCTACGATTACAAATTTTTGCCTTTTTCGCTGACTCAGGTGTTCGCTGGCCGCACCGCACAATCGTTTGGAGCCACAGATCACATTGTCACAGATGCCACGGCTTGCGCCAGCAGCATGAAAGTGCTCATGGATGTGGAAAACCTTATACAGAATTTTGGGTTTGACCGCGTGATTGTGTTGGCGATTGAAGACCAAGTCAGCAATTCAGTGCTGGAGTTTTTTGGCGAAGCGCAGGCGTCTTTGTTGTGGAAAGAAGAGCAAACAGGGATAATGCCATCAGCGTTTGATGACAAAAACCATGGGTTTTATGTGGCGCAAGGTGCTTGTCTGGCGGTATTTGAATCTGGCAAGGTAGCGATGCGGGGCGACAAGATGCCCAAGGCGGCGTTGTTGGGTGCGTATACGGCCAGCGAAGATTGCGGCAATGCAATTGGTCAAAGAGAAGATGGGCAAGGATTCCGAAACGCCATGGAAGGCGCTTTATGGAAAGCCAGAGCAAAAGCAAGCCAAGTCAGCATTGTGAAGACACATGGCACTGGCACAAAATCCAACAATGTGTCTGAGAAATCAGCGCTGGAAAATGTCTTGAGCGAGTATGTGGCTACAAGCTACAAACAAAAAATTGGTCACACGATGGGTGTGAGTGGTTTGCTTGAGACTTGTATGCTCATTGACGATCTTGCAAACGGATTTGTTCCCAAGATTGAAAACAGAACGCAAGAGGACAGCAAGTTTTTGTCTCACGACGTCCAAGCTCCAAGCGGATTGATCATGAGTTTGGCGGCAGGCATGGGCAATGTTTATTCGGCAGCGGTGCTGTCAACGGAGATATGACATGGATTATGTAGATTCAAAGAAACAAAAGTTAAACAGCGGACAAATCATCTCAATTTTTCTCAAGAACACAGATCAGTCACATCCTCCGCAAGTCATGTTGCCTGCAATTTTGACTGAACTCAGCCAACCAAATGTCAAGACAAAACAAATTGGAAACACTTTGTTTGAAGTGATCACTGGCCATGGCGATCAAGCATTTTTCAAATCATTCAATGCAGACACTGGCCCAAACTTTGTAGAAAACAGCAAAATGTTTTGTGTCTGGGCACGCAGATTACTTGGCTTAAAAGTTCTCGTCACTGAATTCCAAGACCCGTCTTTAAAACAGTTATTCAAAATCATTTCAATCAGACCTCCAATGCCGGGCATGGGCTACAAAGCCTACAACACAGCAAATGGTGGAACTCGAATTGTTTTGAATTTAGGAGATTAAGATGAGCAGCGTAGTAAATACCATTTCAGATGTTGTCGGTGGTGCAGTTCATAGCGTTGGTAATGCTGTATCAGACGTTGGAACGGTTATTGTTGATAATGTTGTTAAACCCGTAGCAAACACCGTAACCAATACAGTTAAAGCAGCAATTGCAGACCCAATTGGAACCATGGCTAAAGTTGCGGCAGTTGCGGCAGGTCAGCCTGAGTTGCTTCCAGCAATTTCAGCCGCAGATGCAGTAGCTCATGGCGCAAGCCTTGAACAAGCAGCATTGAGTGCTGGCGAGTCATACGTGGCAGGACAAGTTGGTTCAGGTGTCAGCGCTGAAACTGGAAGCAATCTCTCTGGCTCTGCTGCATCTGGAGCCACACAAGCTGCATTGACTGGCCAAAACCCAATTACTGGGGCTTTGTCTGCCACGATCAACAATTTGGGCAACTCAAGTCTGAGTAATCTGGTGAATTCAACCAGTTCATCTGGCGGCTCTCCTTTAAATTTGGCCACTCCAGATACAACGCCATTAGATACAAGTCTTTCAACAGGCCAAGACACAACACCTGGAGTTCAATTAACCCCAGATACTTCGTCTTCAACCAATCTGATCGCACCATCTGAGACAGACACATCCACTGGAAGCGGTGCAACTATTCCCGCTTCATTGACAACAAGTCCATTGAGTTCAGCCGATGTCGATACAACACCATTGGACACAAGTCTGACGTCTGGTGCTAAATCAAATTTTGGTGTGCAGGCAACTCCAGACACATCATCAAGTCTTTCGACCATAGCTACGCCAACAGATAACAGCGGCGCTACGTTATCAACTTCGGCCAATATCAATTCAATGGGTGGCGGTCAAGGAGCAACGGTTACCAATGACCAAGGGACAACGGGCGCTCTGGGCACAACCACACCAGATTCCTCAGCCAATCTTGGCGATCCAAGTTCATTCATTAACAATCCAGATGTGCTTGGCACGGATGTGGCACCAACTGACACATCCAACAATCTTGTTTTGCCGAAACTTAATTTTGCAAATGCAATTTTGCCCACCACAACTTCATCGAATTCATCCAAACAAAGTTCCAGTTCCACTTCTGACAAAACTGGAACTTTTAGCTATCAAGACCCCACAATGTCAAATGCCCCTTCTGAATTCACAGCAAGCGGTGAACAAGCATTGACTCCAGATCAATTGAAACAGCTTTACTCATCCCTTGTGCCTGAGCTGGCTTCCATTTTGGTTAACCCATCAAACACAGTGCTTGACACTGGTTTGTCGAATGCAAAATACGCAGAAGGTGGTTTGGCTGAGATCAACAAAATGTTGAATCCTGCATTCGTCAAACCAACTGAGCCACAAGTTTTGCGTCCTCAAGGACATCAGCCTGCCGCACCAATGACGCAATTGCGTCAAATGGGGCAAGGTCCACTCAGCGGAATGATTCACCGCGCTCATGGTGGCGACATCCACAAATATGAAGATGCAGCCCCTGAAGGTCATCACCCTGAGTTCATCACGGGCGTGACAGGCTATTACGCCCATGGCGGCGGCACAGGTCAATCGGACGACATTCCCGCCATGCTCCATGACGGCGACTACGTGGCTGACGCCGACCTAGTGGCTGCCTTGGGCGATGGATCAAGCAAGGCAGGCGCACAAGCCCTCGAACACTTCCGCCGCAGCGTACCCCATCACGAAGGCGCAGGAGGCCATCCAGTGCCTGCTCAGATCGCCGACGGGGAATATGTATTCCCAGCCAACTTTGTGACCGCTATTGGCCATGGAGACAACAAGGCGGGTGCCAAATTGCTCGACAAGATGCGTGAAGAAATCCGTGCTCACAAAAGAGCGGCTCCAGACACTAAAATCCCAGCAAAGGCAAAGTCTCCGCTTGAATACCTCAAGATGGCGATGAAAGGTTAATCATGGCAAATTTGCTCCAGTCCTCACAACTTGTATCAACCAACGCGCCGTCGTATTACACCAACTATTTGAGCAACCTTGCTAACGCAGGCACAGCCGCTGGCACAAATGCTCAATACGTTGGTGCGCAGCCTCTGCAACAGCAAGCATTCCAAGATGTGACTGGTGCGGCATCGGCATATCAACCCACGCTGACAGCCGCTGGAAACACGCTCAATTCCGCCACAAACGCTACATCGCCTTTGGCGGCGGCCTCGCCATACCTGAGTCAAGCAACCACAAATCCTGCCGCTGAAGCCAATCAGTATCTGAGCAGCTACTTGATGCCTGCGGCTCAGAGCTTGTCGGACATCAATCAAAACAACATCAACATGAACCTGAACCCATCTGTGCTTGCCGCAGCCACTGGTTCAGGTCAGTTCGGCTCAAGTCGAGCCAACCAAGCAATTGGCCAAGCCGATGTGCTGGCCAACCAACAGACCAACAGCCAAATTGCAAACCTGCTCAACACAGGCTACCAAAACGCCCTCAATTCAGCAATTCAGCAAAACCAAGTGGCCAACCAAGCTGGCTCGACTGCTGCGTCTGCTGCTGGCACAGGCCAGTCAAACCTCACAACGGCTGGACAAGCTCAAGGCAACTTGGCTGCGCAAAACCAAAACCTTGGTTTGTCCGACATCAACGCTTTGTCTACGCTGGGTCAACAGCAACAAACGATTGCCCAAAACCAACAGTTGTTCCCACTGGACACCTTGTCCAAAGTGGCTGGGTTGCTGCAAGGTCAAACTGTTCCAACTTCGACAGAGACAACGATGAACGCTTCTCCATTGTCTGGTGCAGCGGCTGTTGCATCTGGCGTTCAAGGATTGTTCTCACCAATCACAACAGGAACAGGCGCAGATAAAGTCACCACCAACTTGGCTAGTCAACTTGTCGGATCGAATATTTCCAGCTTGTCTGGTTTGGTCAAAGCGCTTAATCCGTTTGCCTCAACACCACAACCAGCAAGCCCAAGCAATCCAGCGGCTCCTGATACGGTCATTCCGACCACTGATGCTGCTACGGCTGCCGCTAATAATGGTTACATCTACGATCCAGCATCTGGTACGTACATTGATCCAAACACCAACTCTGCATTCTCTTGGAATCCAGATAAAAATAGTTTTGACCCAGAAGGTTAAGGAGTAAAGCATGGCTACTGCACCTACATTAATTACTGATCCCTCAAAGATCAACCCTGCTGGCGCCGAAGAGTCCGATCTTCAAGAGTACCAAAAATCTCTTGAATCGCAAATCAGCGCACTTGAGCAACGCTACGCTCAACCCAACTGGTTCAAGGTGGCTGCTGGCTTTGCCAAGCCTCAATTGGGAGGTTTTACGGCTTCTTTGGGGTCTGCTGCTGATGCTTTGGGTGAAAACATTGAGAAACAACGTGAGTCTCAGTTGCCAATTGCTCAGATGCGCACACAGTTGGCTCAATCCAAGATTGCAATGGGTCAAAACCAAAAGGCTGCTGATTTATTGGCAAGTCACAAAGGCCCCGTCGATGACGAGTTGGTCAAGGAGTTGATGCGTATTGCACCAGATGCACCGTCAACCAAAGCTGCCGCTGCTCAATTGAAAACCAGCATGGACACACAAGCGCAAGCTCGTCAAGTCTTGCATGATCAATATGAATCTGGCGCAATCACAAAAGCTCAATGGGCAAATGAACTGGCTCAATTGAAGCAAAACACTTCTTTAAAGAATCCGTCGCTTGAAAATGTTCATCAAGCACAAATGCACACCATGCCAAATGGCGTAGTTTTAAATGATGAGCAATATAAATTGCAACAACTTGGTGTGCCAATTATTAGTGGGGTGCGTGATAAAGAAAAACAAGCTGAGTTGTATGCTAACAGAGCAACCAATCCAAATCCTGTTGCACCACCCGGAACTAGCCAACATGAATTAGGAAATGCAATTGATGTTGATACTAAAAACCTTACGCCTGAACAACGTGGCATGTTGAGGGCTATGGGTTATTCGCAGCCAATGCCAAATAAAGACCCAAATCATTGGCAAAAATCAGAACCAGAAAAACCTTCGGCAACATACGAAAGCCTTGGTGCAACTGGTTCTGCTGCAAATGAATTGACCAAAACACAATTGGAAAAGTTGAATGCAAACTATGCACCAATTGAACAAAAGATCATGCAATTTGATCCTCAGTCAACATCTGCTGCTCATGTTCGCCACAATAGACTTGCTGAACTTTTGGCAACACCCGGAGTTCAAAAAGGCACGGGATTGCTATACAAAGATCAGGGCATTTTGTCTGCCATCACAAGTTCTTTGTCGGAAGGTGCTCACGCAAGCATAAGCACTCCAGGCGGTGGCGCTGGTTTCAATTTGTCATTCCCAGTTGAAAACGCTATGACAAAAACTCAATTGAAACCAGAAGAGCAAAAACAATTGCGTGAATTCCAAATGTTGTTGCGAGATGAAGCAAGTGACGATTTGAGAAAAGGCGTGGCTTCTATCGGCGGCGGTCATTTGAATCAAGCTGAATTTTCATCTGTGATGAATCAAATTGCCACAGGCTCTGATCCCTTTGGAATTTTGAAGGGCTTGGTTGGAACTCGCTCGTTAGAAAATGAAAAGAACGAAAAACTTTACGAAGTTTATGGCGATTGGATCAACAGCCCTCAAAATGCTGGCAAACCAATTTCCATTTTCTTTCACAGCAAACCATACAAGGATTTGATCAAGTCGTATGAGCCTAAATTGATGAAGGCAAAACGTCTTGCTGACTAAGGAGTAAAAAATGCCTGATGAATTAAATGACAACTCCGATAGATTGAAAAGCGCCGATGAAATTCTGGCGCATCTTCAATCGCTCCCAAACCCTTCTGAAGCGGAATCTGCACCAGCGCCTTCAAATCAGCCAAGTGCATCCCCTCAAGGCCAATCTGGTACATCGCCATTGATTCCTGCTGGCGGCGCGGCCGTGGGCGCTTACGGCAGCTTCAAAGGTGTTGGAACCAATGCCGTGAACAATATGTTTAGACCCGGCCAAGGTGTCTTCTCTGCGCCTCGCGCAAGCACACCCGCACCAACTCCAGCTCCCGCTCCTGCATCTATGCAGCCTTCCGAATCTGAAATTGATCAGATGATGCAAAGCATGAGAGGTCAAAATCAGTTGACTGGCCGCCAAATTGAAAATACTCACAATCAAGAGAGCAACCGCTTGCGCTTGGCACAAGAGGAAAGTCTTGCTAAACCCGGCGCGGCTCGTGAATTAGTCAAAACTGGCCCGATGGTAACAACTCGATATGGTCTTGCAGTCCCAGTAGCTTTTGCACGCGAAGAAGAAGATCGTTTGTTGCGAGAAGCGGCCAAGCAAAAAGTGATGGCTGAAAAAGCAAAAGCTGCAAAAGAAGCGGAAGAACTTGCGCTTAAACATGCCGAACAAAAAGCTATTGAAGATGCAGCACGCGCAAAAGCATTGAAGTCTGGTTTGACCAAAATTGGAATTGGTGCGCTTGGCGGCGGACTTGGTGCTTACGATTTGTACAACGCTGGCAAAGACATTTATTCGCACGGCGCAAATGAAGAGAACATGACCCAACTTGTTGGAGGCTTAGGTGGCGCAATGATGGCCGTCCCAACCCCTTTGACTGAAGGTCTTGGCGCTGCTCTTCAGGCTGGTTCAATTGCCTATCCATACGCCAAAAAATATTTTGCAAATCCATGATCACGTTGGTTGTCTCCCTGACGTGAAGGCAAGCAGTTGCCTTATTTGCCCCCCAGCCGTTTTGGTTGGGGGGACTTTTTGGTTAGCTGCAACTTGCAATAACCACGGTGAAGACTAAACCCCAAAACATAAAAGTAATAAGGGTTGCCATCACTTGCTCCTCACCTGAGCTAGCTTCTCACCGACCACACGGTTGAGGTCTGTGGCGACCTTCACACATGCCTTCAGCTCATGACGAGCACCAGCATCGGCAAAGACGTTGGCCAGCTTCACCAAGTCATCTTCAAGAAAGTTGTAGTTCTCTTCAAGGTTGACCGCATGGAACAGCTTGTTGACTTCGGTTTTGTTGAGGATCATTTTTTTGCTTTCTTGCGTGCTGCCAAGATTTTTTTGCCTTTGGCGGTTTGAGTCCAGTGCGGCTTCTTGGGTTTTGTAACCTCTTCGTGAATTTTGATGTGTTCATCAAGATGGTTGCGAATTATGGCGTTTTGGTATTTTTGAATGATTTCCGAGCGTTCGATTGGGTCATCCCAAACACCAACATCTTTCATGGCTTGAACTTGTTGTGCATTCAAAGAAAATGCAGGAGCTGCGTCGTGCTCTTCCTCGGCGTCGTCCAACTCTTCCATCCAAGAATTGAATTTTTCGCTCATTGCTTCACGCATGAAGAGAAGCTCTGCTTTTGTTAGTGTGATGTTAATTGTCATTCTGTTTCTCCTTAAAAAACACGCAAAACTTCAACAACATTTTTGTCACGGTTTATAGACGTTATAGCGCTACCTTTACCGTTCTTTTGGTTGAACCAAGAACCTACACCAGATTGAACTTTTTCAATTTTGAATTTTGATGCTGGTAAATCAACCATGCCTCCTATTTCAAGGTTTTCAACAAAGGGTCGAATATATGTTCGAAGTTCGCCCACAGGAAATTCACTCTCAGCACGCTGACGAGCTTTTGGCGTAGCCAATTCCAACGTCCCATATTTTTTTCCATCTGAATCAATGATGGCATATTGAACATTTATAGAATTCAACAGCACCAATGCTCTTTGCAATGCGATTGTTTCAACTTGCGTCATGTCATTCTCCTAAGTCAAGTTCCATGTTGGCGGGTTTGTATTGCTCCACGCTCAAACCTTTGGTCAAAAGATCAACCAAGTCTTGTTGGCTGGCCACGTGGGCTTTGATGGTGGTGTTGGCCACATGCGCAATGGCTTGTGAGCGGGTGGTTGCGTTGACCAAGCGGATGCCTTGCGGTCCGCCGACAACGTAGATGCGTGATGCCATGGTTAAGCTCCAAATTTGTTTTTAACGATCCAAAAATTGAAGAGTGACTGGAACATCAGCCACCCACGTTGAAGGTCTTCCTCGCTGTGCTCCACGACTTTGATCAAGCCGGGATTGCTCACAGAGACGAAGACGTTTGCGCATCGAGCGTGGAGCATTCCAACACCTTGTCGGTATGCAGCCAGTTGCATGAGGTGCTCGTCATAGACGTCGATCTTGTCGTCCTCGTCAAACTCTTTGGTCTTTGCGTCAAGCATGATGCCCAGCGGCGCAGACTCATCGGGGCGGGTGAACAAGTCGGTCTTGCCGCCAAAGCCCATGGGGTGGCTGAATGACACCTCTGTCTCCCACTTCTGGAATGGGTGGGTCTTGAAGTGCTCAAACACGGCTTCCTCAAACGCTTTGACGATGACTGGATGGTCGGTTTGCTGGCCACGGTAGTGACGCTCAATGGACTCATGGATCAACGTGCCACGCTCGGCCGCACGTTTGCCAGTCTCTTTGGAGTCGGCCACCACACGGGCGATGTACGCCTGCTCAGTCTCGCCTTCTACCTTGGGTAAGGTCAAGGCGGCCAAGAGCAGTTGTTCGTTCTTCCAAACGTCCAAACCGGGCTTTGCAGCCACGCGCATGATGGTTGATACCGAAGGCACCAAGTTAAGTTTTCGTGCGTCTCTGAGCGTTGTAGGACGGTCTGAGCCGTCCTTTGCTTTGACGGTGTAGGCTGGTGAGCCGTCTTGGCCGTACCAGTGTGTATTTTCTGCACTTCTTGCAATAATCGTCGTCATTGTGTTCTCACATATTGCGGTTGATGTTTTTGGGCGGCATCGCAGTAGGCTTCATGTGCTTTTTTAGGGTCTTCAAAATACCCAAGGAAAAGACGTTTTTGGCCAATTGCAATCCGTGCTGAGTAACGACCTTCGGTTGCTACCCATGTGACACCCTTGTATCCAGAGGTGTTTCGTTTGTGTTTCCCGCGATTCAAATTGTTTTGGGATGCTGTTGCTGGCCTCAAGTTCTCAATCCGATTGTTGGCTGGGTCGCCGTCAATATGGTCAATAAACTTTGGCAGGTATCCGTGGTGCATCATGAAAATGATTCTGTGCAAACGATATGGCTTGCGTTTAATCAAAGTTTTCAAATATCCACCTTTGTCTACCGTACCAACTTCGGAGCCTTGCTTCATGCACCCTTCCGATTTTTTGTAAAACAATTTGCCGTCTTGGTACTCAAACCTGTCGATGAAATCTTGTTGCGTCATGGCTTTGCCTTTCAATGAACAAGACTTCATTGTATACCTATCAATGGTATGCCGAAGCTGATCTTGCAATGATTGTGGTCATTTAGCTTCCTTTGCTTTTTTCTCTGCCCAATACTTTTTCACAGCCAGACGGTGTTTTTCACGAGTCTCCTCTGACTTGGGCAGAGTTCGTCTGTCAACCATCTTGACGCCTTCTAATTTGGCAATACGTTTGTTCATGGTTTTGCAAATCTTGATCAGTTCGTCGATTTGCTTTTCCGACTTTTCAAACAAATCAATCCTTGCCTTTGCGTGGTACAGCTCAACCGTCAGGCCAGTAATGGTGTCTTGGTGGTTGGCGATGTCTTTTTGCATGGCCAGCTTCTCAGCTTTGGAAATAAACATATTAATCCTTTAGTTCAAAATGGGATGTCATCGTCTTCGTCAAACGAGGGCGAACCTTGGGGTTGCTGTGGCGCAACAGGTGTTTTCCCTTGGAGCTTTTGCCACTCTGGAGAAGACTGGATTTTTGTCTTGAGGTTGTCGCTGAACTTCTCAAACATGGCCATGTCTGGCTCATCCAGATTGAACACTTCATTGGCGTTGACCGCATTGGGCAGGCCAGCTTGTTTGATCACGGCAGGCACGGGGCTGATGTTGGCCACGTTGATGTAGGTCTTGCCGTTGTCGCCAGCCTTCTCGACCATGTTCAACATGCACCATGCACCCAAGATCGTCTTGAGGTCAAAGCGGCGCAGTTCTTCGGCGGTGAAGGGCTTACCACGCCAAGACTGCAAATCAATGCGCAAGGTGGCTTTGTCAGACCAACTGAGGGTGTAGTTCTTGAAAGCAGCGAATGGTCGCTTGTCCTTCATCAAGAGCGGCGTGCCGTCATCTTTGACACCGTGCAGCTCCCAACCGAGCATCACTTTGCGCAGGTACTTGACTTGGCCTTTGAACTCGGATTTTTGCGTGCCGAGATCAACGATGCGGTAGCAACGTGCGAGGTGCATACCGGGTGGCGTGGCTTCAAAGTCACCGCCTTTGTTTTCAACGTAAAAAGACATTAGATTCTCCAGAAAAAGACGTCCATGAGGACAACGAGGATTGAGAGGATGTAGACGCAAATCAGCGCCTGATGGGGTTTGAGAGACATTCGTGCTCCAGTGAACCGACAACATTGTCGTGCCGTTACTATAACACGAAATTAAAGTTGTTCTTTAAACTTTGTGTTGTTGTAGAATCTGTGCAACACCAAGACGCATGAGGATTGTGTGGACTGCCCGACCCAAGTGATTAAGTTCATGCGGGACACTTACTAAGGTGAGACATCAGCAGTCCTCAGCCGTGTTGGTGGCTGTGCAACCAAGCACAAGGCGTTCATGGGCTAGTGGTGGGGTTACCGTTCGACTCGGTGACTCGGCGCTATTGGGATGCCACCAACAACCTATTGGAGAAACATGTGACACTGGAAGAGTATTTTGTAGGCGAACCACGGGGAGCAAAGGTGGAGATGGCTCAGTATTTGGGCATCTCTGACGTTTGGCTGTCCATGCTGATCCGCGGCAAGCGCCGTGCGTCTGCAAGCCTATGCAAGAAGATTGAGAAGGCCACGCAAGGTCTGGTCAAGCGCAAGGAGTTGCGTCCAGACATTTTTGCGTGATATAATTTTTTGAAACCCGGCTACCGAAGGAGTCATGAACTTCGGGAAAAGTGAACCTCCCACCTGCCGTGTGTTTCTTTCTGGAGGGTTGCGAGGTTTAGATGAAAACATGTTCCACATGCAAGGCTTTAAAGCCTTTTGAAGAGTTCTATAAAAATCACAGAACTCTTGATGGTTATTGCTACCAATGCAAAAAATGCCAAATTGGCTATGCCAAAAATTGGATGGAAAAAAATCCAGAAAAGGCATTGGCATTAAAGAAAAAAAATAACAAAAAAAATATTGCAAGATTTAATGATTGGAGCGCAAAATGGCGCATTGAAAATCCTAAAAAAATTGTCGAGAACAATGCAAAATATTATTTTAAAAATGTAGAGAAAATTAAAGAAAAAAACCGGATATATAGAGAAAAAAATCCCGAAATTATTGCCGCTGCAAGACATCGCTACAGAGCGTTAAAACGTAATGCAAGTGGTTCTCATGATGGAGAGGACATTAAATTTTTATTTATTGCGCAAAAAAATTTATGCGCAATGTGCTACACAAGTTTAAAAAAACAAAAACATCATGTAGATCACATCATGCCACTGGCGCGTGGTGGAACAAACGACAAAACAAATTTGCAATTGCTTTGCCCAACTTGCAATCGCAAAAAAAGTGCAAAACACCCCATTGATTTTGCGCAACAAATGGGCTTTCTTTTATAACTGGAGAAAACAATGACAAAACGTAAAGTGAGACTAGACAGCATACGGATCGACGGCAACACGCAGTTCCGTGACCAGATCAACCAAGAAGTGGTCGGTGTCTACAAAGAAGCCATGCGTGGTGGCGACATCTTCCCGCCCATCGACGTCATGTTCGACGGCACAGACTACTGGCTCTACGATGGCTTTCACCGCTATTTTGCGGTGCACGAGTTGGGCGAAAAAGAGATTGAGGTGCACTACAAGCCCGGCACCAAGCGTGACGCCTTCATTGCCTCATTGGGCGTCAATGACAAGCACGGCTTGCAACGCAACAACGCCACCAAGCGCAAGGTCGTCGAAGCGGCTTTGGCTGACGAAGAGCTGCGTGAATTGCCCAACACGCACATCGCCAAATTGTGCAAAGTGTCCGATACTTTTGTGGCTTCCATCCGAAATCCCGAGGCAAAAGCCAAGCAAAAAGAGAAAGTAAAGCATCACTACGAAAAGAAGTTGCTTGATAAAGTAGCTAATTCGGATGTTTCAGTCGGTTCAACCGACTCGCACGGTTTAGACGAACCGAAGCCTTCTTTGCACGATGGCAACGAGCCAAGCGCCGAGGAGCTGGAGGCCAACGAGCGTGCCATGCAGGCCGACATTGAGTTGCTCAACATCATCTTGGAGGCTGACGACAAACTGGCGGTTGCACACGAAGAGTTGAAAAAGAAAAACTTTCTCATGGCGCAGATGCAAGTGCGCATCGACTCGCTCATGCGTGAGAAGAACGAGTTCATCAAAGAGTGCAAGAAACTTCAAAGTCAAATCGACAAACTTAAAAAGGCAAAATAATGAGTGCAGTCCTAGCCCCGCGTGAGGGTGATGACGGATCAACTTTCCCTGCTCCTCGTCCCTTTCAAATGACCGCCCATCAAGCCTTGCGACAAGGTTTCAAAGATGGCCACAAAAACCAATTGATCATGGCTCCTACGGGAGCTGGCAAGACCTACCTTGGCCTGCGCATCTGCAACGAAGCCATGCAGCGCGGCAAGCGTGCGATCTTCTTGTGCGATCGCACCACGCTGATCAACCAGACGTCCGAGGCGGCCATTGGCTACGGCCTTGAGGCGCACGGCATCGTCCAAGCCAACCACTGGCGTCGTCGCCCCGATGAACTGTTGCAGATCGCATCGGCGCAGACCGTGGCCAAGCGTGGCTACTGGCCAAAGGCTGATGTCATCGTGGTGGATGAATGCCATACCCAGCTCAAGGTCTGGACTGAGTACGCCATGACCAGCGGCGCGGCGTTCATTGGCTTGTCTGCGACGCCATTCAGCGCAGGGTTGGGAAAGATATTCTCAAACCTCATCAACGCCACCACAATGCACGATCTGACCGAGTCAGGGGTGTTGGTGCCCATGCGGATTTTTAGCTGCACCAAGCCCGATATGGCAGGCGCTGAGACACGCGGTGGTGAGTGGACAGACAAAGCCGCAGAAGAGCGTGGCTTGGACATCGTGGGCGATGTTGTCTTGGAGTGGATGAAGTTTGCTGAGAACCGCAAGACCATCGTGTTTGGCGCAACGATCAAGCACTGCAAAGAGATCGCCCAGCAGTTCATGGATCACGGCGTCATGGCCGCGGTGTTCACATCCGAGACGACTGCCAAAGAGCGTGAAATCCTGCTCAAAGAGTATCGCAAGCCTGACAGCTACCTCAAGGTGCTGATCAGCGTGGAGGCTCTGGCTAAAGGGTTTGATGTGCCTGACGTTGGTTGTGTGTGCGATGCACGTCCTCTGCGCAAGTCGTTGTCCACGGCGATCCAGATGTGGGGGCGTGGCCTGCGCTCATCGCCTGAGACTGGCAAGACTGATTGTTACTTGCTCGACTTCAGCGGCAACATCGTGCGTTTTGCCGAAGACTTTACCGAAGTGTTTTTCAACGGTCTGGACAAGCTGGACGATGGCGAGAAGCTCGACAAGAAGATTCGCAAAGACGAAGACTACGAATTGAAGGGTTGCCCCAAGTGTGGCTACAAACCATTCCATAAACGCTGCATGGCGTGCGGGTATGAGAAGGTGTCGCCTGCCATGAAAGAGGCGCTGCCGGGTCAGATGCAAGAGATTTTCATTGGTGAAGGCAAGAACAAAAAGAAACTGGCTGACAACCTTGAACACCTTTGGCATCAATGCGTCTCATACGCTCGTCACCACAGCAAGCCCGAGAACCAGCAAGGCCGTGCGTATCACCTCTACAAGAAGATCACAGGGCAAGACCCGACATGGCGATTCACGACTGCGCCCACGGTTGAGATTACCCGCAATGTTTACAACAAAATTACTCAGATGAACATGCAATGGCGCAAAGGAGCAGGCAAATGATACAACAAGACATCATTGAAATGATCGGTGAGGCTGGTGGCTATGGTCACAATACATGCGAACAAAATGAGAAATCTTTTTATCCATTCATGGAGAGATTTGCCAAACTGGTAGAGGAACGTGCAGCAGCTAAAGAACGTGATAGAATGTGCGAACAATGTAATTGGAGTAAACATGAAAACGCAGCGTGCAATGAAGCCAATAAGTCAAAGGTTTTGGGATAAGGTCAACAAGAAAGCGCAAAACGGATGCTGGGAATGGACTAGCGCAATTCGCGGAAACGGATATGGCGCTTTCTTCACACATTTAATTGATGAAGGCCGTAAATGTCATGGCGCTCATCGTTACTCTTGGCAAATAGTTAATGGACAAATTCCAAACGGATTATGGGTTTTACATAAATGCGATAACCGCATTTGCGTTAATCCAGAGCATCTTTTTCTTGGCGATAGAACAGACAACATGAGAGATTGCGCCACTAAAAGGCGAGTTTGCACAATAGGCAAATCAAACCTTACGCATTGCAAAAGAGGACATGAGTTCACGCCAGAAAACACATGGAAAACAAAACAAGGATGGCGGCTTTGTAAGGCTTGCGATTCATTGAGAAAAAGAGGTGAAGCATGACATACGACGAACAAAAAGAACTTGAGACTTTGCGTGCATTTTCAGCAGGTCAACTCACAATTTCAAAGGTAACGGCAGAGCTTGGGCCTATGTCTCTGTGGTCAAAATCTGGATTTGACGCAGAGATTCGTAAGGCTGTCGAGGCTGAACGCGAGGCGTGTGCATTGATTGTCGAATTAAACGCAGATGCCTGTAGGTCAAATGGCTTTGCACAAATGTATCTTTACTCAAATGCCACAGCAATCCGAGCAAGGGGACAAGAATGAACTATGAAGCATGGATTGCCGAGAAGGTGAATAGCGGCAAAGAGGCGATTATCAGTTTGGGTTTGCTTGAAAAATTAATGTACGAGCCTGCGATCAAGCACTGGATTGAGAAGACAGCCAAGAAGTTGGGCTGCAAAGCCACTATTCATTGGAAAGACGATGTAGTGACCTTTTACCCAGTGAGTGCAATATGAGTTTCATTGCTTTTGCACGCGCCCACGGCGTTGACATTGATCAGTCCAAGTTTTTTGCCTCGGACAAGATTCGTCGCACTGGCACGGTGGACAAGCCCCGATCAACCAACGGCGCATTCTTTTGGGATGGCCGTAGAGGTTGGGTTCAAGATTGGAGCGGTGACGCTCGGGTTGTTTGGTACGAAGACCCCCACGCCAAGCCTTGGACAGACCAAGAAAAGCGTGATTGGGCACTCAAGCGCCAGACTGCCAACGCCGACAAAGATCGGTCGTATGAGCTGGCAGCCGAACGCGCCATGATCACCTTGCGCAACGCCAAGCCCAGTACGCACCCTTACCTTCAGATCAAAGGCTTCCCTGACGAGAAAATGTTGGTTTTGGACAACAAGCTGTTGATCCCCATGCGCAACGTAGTGACCAACAAGATTCAAGGCTACCAGTCGATCTATTGGGACGCCCCGAACATGAAGTACGAAAAGAAGATGCTGCCCGGCATGAGAGCCAAGAACGCCGTGCTGTACATGGGCGCCAGAGACGCCTCAGAGATTTGGTTGACTGAAGGGTACTCCACAGGTCTATCTGTGCGAGATGCGCTGCGCAGCACGGGTTCTAATGCGTCTGTGGTGGTGTGCTTCTCAGCATCGAATTTGATTCAGGTGGCGGATCAGATCAAAGGCCAGCGCTACATCTTTGCCGACAATGATGCCAGCGAGACGGGTGCGAAGTCGGCGCAGTCCACGGAGCTGCCTTGGACGATGGCGGACGAGGTCGGTTGGGACGCCAACGATTTGCATAAAAAGCACGGTTTGTTTGCTGTTGCAAAAAAAATTATGGATTTGCGGCGGTATGTATTGACACGAGGTGAAACAACGACTGTATAATCCAAACCGTTGTCGTAGTGGTCAACGATCTTGAAGCCGTTTACACATGCCTCGCCCCGTAAAGGGGAACCACTACGGGGCAGTTGTAAGCGGCTTTTTTATTTCCCCTACGCCAGCCGTACTCCGCACGATAGCAAGCACCCCAGTCGTGGTGGCGCGGAAGGAAAGCGTACACGGTATGCAACCGTGTGATTGATGATGGTGTAGCTCAGAAAATCCACCACAAGGTGGGCCGAGGCATCGGTGGGAAGAGCAGCTCCGGCAGGGGTACGCGCTGGGTTCGAAGCCAGCCACCATCATCAATCACATGGGCTAGGGGGCAGTTCCCGAACAATCCGTGCGGCTGGTCGAATCATCACGCCGGGGGGTCAACGCAAGTTGCCATGATGATGCTCACTGAGCGGTGAAGCACCCAACCTCCTCCCTTACCCCCATCCTCGTGGGGTAGGGGGGGTCTTTGGGTGAAATCAAGGGAGAGCGGGGAAAGCCTCGTCCAGCGCCAAAAACCCCTGCAAAAAAATTTTTGCGCAAACTTTCCTTTATTAAATTTCATGTTATAGTTTCTCCACCACAATGTTGTGGGATCAACAGGAGAACATGATGGAAAAAAAAGATGACGGCGGTCGCGCATTCCCTAGCGAACTTGGTTATGGAATCACAATCCGTGATTATTTTGCTGCCAAAGCAATGGCAACAATGTTGCCTAATTATGATATTCCTAGTCTATTTGAAGAAATTTTGGATGAAGGCGATAAATCAATGCCAGAGCTTATTGCTATAGACGCATATGTAATGGCAGACGCAATGCTGAAAGCACGCAAGTGAAATACCACCACACCTACAGCTTGATGGACGTCATGTTGGCTGACTCTATCAAGCCCATGCCCGACCACAAGCGTGAGCACCAGATCAAAAAGATGAAGGATGGCTTGCTGGCTCTGGAGCGTGCGGCCAACCCAAGCATTTACGATTGGGAGATCGTCACCGATGCCCTAAACATGATGGAGACATTGATTGAGATGGGTTGGGCGCAAGACCCCGATGGATTGATTGAAGACGCTGTGAAGGCGCTGGCGATTGCAGGGCAGCGATCAATCACAAAGAACGTGCCAATTCGCTTGGACGGCGTGGGCATCAAAACAGTCCGTGGGCTTTTGGAAGACTACGAGACAGCCCTTAAAGAGATGCCCGAGCGAACCATGATGCACTGCCACCGCAAGACTGAAAAGCGTGTGCAGGACATCTTGGCGGGTCGTTGCGAAACACATGATGTACAGGTGACCAAATGACCGAACAAGAAGACCAACTGGTCATACGCCGCAAAGCACGGTTCATGTCTGAAGGCTTGACCGAAGTGCAAGCAGAAGACTTGGCAGGCCGCATGTTTGACCGTGACCGTGACCCAATGGATGACCGCCGTGTGTGCTTTGAGTGCACTGGCCACAAAGACAAGCTGTGCCACCGCATCTTGGACAAACAAAAGAAGCCAACATCACAACTGCGGTTTGTTTTGCAACGCTGCGACCACTTTGACCTGAAAGGCAAAAAATGATTTACGTAGGGGTCGATCCCGGATTTTCGGGTGCATGGGGGATGGTTGATCACCACGGCAAGTATGTATCGTGTGGCGATATGCTCCATGACGACAAGTACATTGACACCCGCATGGTTCATGCAGAGATGGCTCAAGCGCTGGATAAGCAAGACGCAGAGTTCGTCATTGAGTTTGTCCACGCCATGCCCCAACAAGGCGTCTCCAGCACGTTCAAATTTGGCGTGGCATATGGAGCTGCCATCTCTATCCTCCAGCGCTTCAACAGCACCTTCCACGCCGTGCCACCACGAGTTTGGAAGAGAGCCATGGAGCTGGACAACGACAAAGACAAAAGCCTTGCATTGGCACGTGAGTTGTGGCCAACAGCACCACTGGCACGCAAGAAAGACAATGGACGCGCTGAGGCGCTATTAATGGCCGAATGGCTGAGAAGGGAGAGCGTATGAACCAAGACGACATCAACAAGTCGGTTGACTTTATTTACAAAGAGGGTGCCAAGTACGCCCACGCCAAAGCCGAGGTGACCTATCTTGAGGAGTACCGCAAGAGCAAGAAAGCCATGCTCATGAAGACAGCCCTTGAAAACGGCGCCAAATCAGCCGCAGCCGCGGAGATCGAAGCCTATGCAGATGTCCAGTACATCGAGCTGCTCAAAGGGCTTAGAGAGGCCGTAGAGAAGGCGGAAGCGCTTCGGTGGGGGTTGGTGGCAGCACAGGCTCGAATTGAGGTTTGGCGATCAATGGAAGCCTCCAACAGGGCATTGGATCGTTCGTTGTCGTAAAACTTAGGAGAAACAAATGAAAAAAATCAATGAAGTTCAAATATTGCAGTCTCAACTGAGCGAGGAGAGCAGACAAGCCGCTCTATCTGTTTTGATTGCAAACCAAATTCAGGGTTTAGAAAAACTCATGGAGAACAACACGGCGCATGTTAAATCGGTGTTGGCATACAACCAGTGCGTGGGTTTGATTGAGCAAGTCAAATATTATTCTGAGGCTGCATTTCATTTGCCACAAGAAAATTTGTTGATGGCTGGTTTGTCTATTCCAAAATGGGAAGAACCAATGTTTGGTAAACCATGAACAACACGCTCAACAAAAAAGAGAAAGCATGGGTGGGACTCGTAAAAGAGCTGCCCTGCTCCGTGTGCGATGCACCACCGCCCAGCGATGCACACCACGTCAAGCAGCACAGCCAATACGTCTGCGTGGCGCTATGCAAAGACTGCCACCAAGGCAGCCGCAATGGGTGGCATGGCCAACGCCAGATGTGGAAACTCAAGAAGATGGAAGAGATTGACGCCTTGAACGTCACGATTGAACGTGCGGTTGACTTGATCGTCTCTGGACGTTGAAAACACAAGTTCTCTTCTGTGTAAAAATACAACACAAAACATAGGGTTTTCACACAAAAAATGTTTGTGAAGGATGGTTTTTCCTTTAACTTGGAGTTATACTAACTCCACTGCAATGACGCAGGTTAACTGGAGAATCCAAATGACAGTCGCAATCAAAACCACCCTCAAAATCGTTGACCAACTCGGCTTGATCCAAGACCAAATTGACCAACTGACCGAGCAAGCAGAAGCTCTTAAAGATCAAATCAAACTGCTTGGCGCAGGCACATATGCTGGCACGATGTACGTGACCACCATCAAACACACTCCAGAGAAAAAATCTACGTCATGGGCTTCAGTTGCCAAAGAACTGAATGCACCTGCTGACTTGGTCGCCAAACACACCAAGATCACCAAAGACATTTTGTCTGCTGAAACAAAACCTTTGTCCAACTAATCAATGGGGCTTCGGCCCCATAGGAGCAAAACATGGAAAACTCAATTCGCATCAACGGAGAAAACCTTCGCCACTTTATCTTTGTTGACCAGTTTGACGATGATGTCTGGATCAGCTTGAACGTGCCTGGTGGCCGCACCTACATGACGTTGACTCACAACCAAACCAAGCAGTTGATCGCCGCCTTGGAAAAAGCCTTGGAGGTTGCCAATGCTTGAAGACCTCAACCCAACAACACGCTGCTATCCGCGCACGCTGCTGGAGGCATTCCCCAACTCAATCGACCGTGCAGGGTGGTTCTACCCACCTGAGCAAAACAATAGCTGGCGCAACCTGCTCATGGCCTACGTGGCGCTGGTGATGTGGGTCGGCTTGGCATATTACTTTTCAAAGAATTGAGGACATCATGAAAGAAATTAGCGACCTGCAAAAACAAATCTTGGGCAATGCTGGGCATGTCAAGTTTTTCACTCAACAAGAGTTTGACGAAGCCATGGCCATCGCCCAAGCTGAAATCATGACCGTGGCCATTGAGACAACCAAGCGTGCCATCTTCATCGAGCGCCAAGCGTGCTCAGACTTGGTCAAAGAGCTGGCGGCAGCCGAAGATGAGGGTGAGACATGCACAGCCCTCAAAAACGCGGCTGAGGCCATCCTGAACCGCATCCCAAGCCAAAGGCAATGACCATGAAGCGCTACTTCTCAATCATCTGGTATTGCATGACGCCGTTTGTGGTCAGCTATACGTTCTGGTACGTGATTGGCGCTGGCATCTCAGCAAGCTGGGACACCGCCAACTGGACGATGGATTTAAAAATCACACTGACCGTATGGGCGTGCGTCTTTGCAATCATGTTGCTTTTCAAACTTGAGCACGAAAAATGATTTACCTTAAAGAAAAACACAAGGACGGCAAACCTACGATTTGGGCAAGATTCTCAAATGAAGAGTTGGCGCAAGCCACCAAAGCATTGATTCAACTGCGCCGCACCTACAAACACAACTTTTTGTATCTCAGCAAAGAAAGAGCAGGTAAATGATGGATTGGATTGACATTATTGTTGGCGGAGTCGTTGCCATTTTTATTGTTGGTGGTTGCTTGGCGTTGTACGCTGATGCAACTAACCATCCTTGGGAGGATAGTGATGATTGAAGCAATGAGACAAGCGCTTGAGCATATCGAAGGCAACTACACGGTGTCAGCAGAAGACGCTATCAAAGCCCTACGCCAAGCCATTGCAGAGGCAAAGAAGCAAGAGCAGGGTGAGCCTGTGGGATGGATAGACAGTAAAGGAAACATGATTTGCACAAAAATAAATGAATCTTGTAAACCTCTTTACACCACACCACAACCAAAGCAAGAGCAGGGTGAGCCTGATGATGAGGTGCTTGGTTTTAATGGTTGGGGGTTTCCTATTGAGCCTCCACCAAAGCCAAAGCAACAGCAGGGTGAGCCAGCTACTCTTGAGGAAATACGAAAAGCAATGATTTTTGGAATCCCTCTCTACACCACACCACAACAACGCAATCCAGTGAAGTTTCCAACAATGCTTCGCAAAATGTGGTCAGGCAGTGAAGTGCAGGATTGGCTTGATGAGAACGTCAACAAGGAGTAAGCGATGCCATGTAACTTATGTGGAAAATGGAATTGTGTTTGTCAGTATTCACAATCCAAGCAAGAGCAAGAGTTTACGTCCTGCTTTTTCAGCCGCGAGGCCATGAAAGAGCATAGCGACTTTCACCCACAACCCAAGCAAGAGCAGGGTGAGCCTGTGGCGTCCGCATGGATGTATCAAGGTGAAATGGTCAACGCATTTCCTTGGCCCCCTAACGACCCAAGAGGATGTGACAACGATAAGTATTGGGAGGGGAAGGGTTACACATCTGAGCCTCTCTACACCTACCCACAACCCCGCAAACCGCTGACGAATGAGCAAATTGATGAAATCGCCGACACAGTGGCAAATATGCCTTTGGTCGGAATTGTGCATGACTTTAGAACTCGTTTTGCCAGAGCAATCGAAGCCGCCCACAACATAAAGGAGTAAGCGATGCCATGTAACTTATGTGGAAAATGGAATTGTGTTTGTCAGTATTCACAATCCAAGCAACAGCAAGAGTTTACGTCCGGCTTTTTCAGCCGCGAGGCCATGAAAGAGCATAGCGACTTTCACCCACAACCAAAGGCAGAGCAGGATAAGCCTGCGATTGATAAAACACCAAGTCAGCCTGCGATTGATACAACACCTCAACCCAAGCAAGAGCAGCAAGAGCCTGTGGCGTGGATGCTTAACAATGCTTTTTACAAAGTAAAGCAAACAAAAATGAATGGTAGTTTTTGGGAAAACCAAATTCCCCTCTACACCCACCCACAACCCAAGGCAGAGCAGGATAAGCCTGCGATTGATACAACACCAAGTCAGCCTGCGATTGATACAACACCTCAACCCAAGCAAGAGGAGCAAGAACCTATAGCGTTTGTTACTGGCGTGTTTGGTGGACGGTTCATTGTTGAGCCAACAAACCCAGCGATGGTGCTGCCCGTCAACATAGCGCTTTATACCCCCCCACAACCCCGCAAGCCGCTGACGGATGAGCAAACAATCATTGA